>Ga0315914_1011559_pt1 | contig 10537 bp, 2 predicted proteins | sample MpolenodulesMG_FD_203920 | JGI IMG/M metagenome (GOLD analysis project Ga0315914, IMG submission 203920) | Medicago polymorpha root nodule microbial communities from Los Angeles, California, United States - elongated nodules | ecosystem: Host-associated > Plants > Roots > Nodule | place: USA... | reverse complement strand
AAGTAAACTTACTCGCCATGGCGAGTAAACTGGTAAACTTACTCGCCTCGCAAGTAAACTTACTCGCCATGGCGAGTAAACTGGTAAACTTACTCGCCTCGCAAGTAAACTTACTCGCCATGGCCAGCAAACTGGTACTTCTGCCTATTTTGTGAAAAATAGGCAGAATTGGTTGTCCTTTGCATTTCTTCATGTTTTCTTGCTTCTAGAGTGTCCAGGCGTGTATTTTCCTACAAAGAGTTGGCATTAGATGTGAAAAGCATAATTGAGTAATTCTTCAGTATTTGTGAGCTTTTCGCAGGATAACTTGCAAACCAAGTAATCAAAGTGCCTAAAATATACAGTCTATTTAACTCCTTTTTGACACTTATCATCAATCTATTCCTACTATGGCGGTGTACCAAAAACCATTGGCTCACCAAACTTAGTAGTAAAAGGATGGGATTTTAGGTTTGCTAGCGAGAAAGTAGGTCATTTGCAAGGCGGTTGTGGTTGCAGGCTGAATGCTGAAAGGGTGGTTTTAATAATTGAGACAAATTGTAAGAGAGTTTCTCTGTAACTTTTATGCGTGTTTTTCTTTGGTTTTCTATTTATTTGGATTATCTACTCATTCATGCAAAATTGATAGCACAGGTCGCTTTTGGTTAATGAGATTATTGTTATTTTAGATCTGTTTGTGAATATACTAGAAACATGATTTATGCACCCTCTCATTTGAATTGCATATTTTCAAATTTGTATCCGGATATTGACCACTTTCACCCCTGTTTCCTTTATTATTGTTGTGTGTAAAGAGATTACATGAGCAGCGATAATATGAATTAGTGGTTTTGAGAAAGAATCAACTCCCCTACTCAGATGATCTAGCATTGTTTGTGCTTCACTCGACTGAAGGGCTTCCTCACCTAATTTTTCAATCGCCTATTTGCCGAATTCGGTGATTAGGATAATTAGTTTTAGGTGTAAGAAACTATTATTTGATGTTTTGCTAGGAATTGTTTCCTTATTTGGTGAACTTATTGTCTTGTCCTCATTATTGAGTCAAAATGGTACCCCTTAGAGTTAGTAATTGTATCACAATGACTGCCTACAATATGATCTTTTTTCTCTCGTTTGTTATGTTGTATGGTAACTATATTTGGAATTTTTCCATGTGACAAATTGTGCTGCTTCCTTACCACCTTGATATTCATCATACCTTCTGCCATCCTAGAAACTCACTGCAAGTCTGCAACTTTCTATCTTATGGCCATAACATCTACAATGGAAACAAATTTGATGGAAGTCTTAATATTCCAATAGAAACTTATAGCCTATAATGACAATATATGCCATTAGTTGTTTTTCTAGACCGATTTCAATACAAATTTGTGTGAATTGTCATCGTGAGTGGATTGATGTGAGACAATTAACCTTAAGCATCGTCCCATGGTTTATTCCAATATGAGTAAGGAATTATGTGCTATAAAGATTCACAGGGACACGTGGTATACAAATTTGTATCACAACCTTTTTTACAACGTTCGTAGTTTGAAGAAACATATGACACCATTGTTGGACCACTATATAGTGTCAAAAAAAAAAAAAAATCCTACACAAGCCTTTGAATATTTTGTCTTAGTAATTCTTTTATGGGTTAAAACGGATAAGAAAGTAGCCATCGACCATATCAACCATTGTATACTTCCATTCTTTGTCCATCTCATTTGAAGGTAGTTCTCTAGCAACTTAAAATTCACATTATTTCCCAAATCTTGATAGTCAAAGAGTATCTAGTAATATTGTATCTTTATTCTATTATTTTTATTATAGTTTAATTATTTAATTTTTACAACATTGTGTACTGTTACCAATATTTCCTTATGAGTATATCAAATTTAGTTTAAATACATTATCTTTTGTGCACTCAAATACCTCTTATAAATAGGATCGAATGGAGTTTTATATTTAACAAAAATCTTAGTACTAATCACTTAAAAAGAGACTAAATTGTATTTAATACAACTTTAATACATTAAGATAAAGTTCCCTTTATTAAAAAAAGGATACAATTAAATCAAACAATTGAACTCAAGTGATTAACGAGCTCCATCAAAGGGTGATTTTTTCACAAGGATCGGAGTTCGATTCCTAAATTGAACAATTGTTAGCCAGACTATACTTACTTTACAGACAAATTTCAAATTATCAGTAGAGTTTTGTGGTGTTAGTGTTGCGACTTTGGGGTTTGCGTTGGTCCTCGACTATCCTTTTGGGGTTGTTGATCACTCTGGTCTTTTAAGGTATGTTCTTCTTTGCTTAAGGAGGTGTCTTGAGATGTTGAGGAGTTTATATATATTTTTTCTTTTGTGGTGTTGTCCTTGTAGTTGTTTTCATGGTTTTTGGTGTGTTTGGCTTCTTGCATTTATTTTCTTGTCTTTGTGTTGTTATTTTGTATTGGTTTTCTTTGTGTTGGATGTGTTCTCGGTATTTTTGGTGCTCATCTTGCTAGTGTATATATATATTTGCATTTTTAAAAAAACTTTTTGTACAACCATACTTATTTATTTTTCTCATTAGATTGTACAACCATATTTTTGATCATGTAATGAACAAAATTAAAATATATTAATTCTTTAGATATACTACTCTATAAGACAAGATTGAACCATAAAATAATAACACATGTAGGGTGTGATACCCTGATCTTTGGAAATAGAACCCACACAGAGTGGTAGGATTAGGGGTGGCCAAAATACCCATGCCCACGGGTAAAATCCATCACGGGCACGGGGAGGGTAGCTAAACAGGTATCAGCGGGTATAATAAATGGGTATTTGACTACCCATTATTATATGAATACGGACACGGACTTGGTTGTATTCATACCTATGGGTACCCATACCCGATAATAAATCAAGTAAATTACTAAAATATCCTTATATATCTTATCTTAAAACTTAAAGTTGTTACCTCATTGAGGAAAATTTTACCGCCCACATAAGATTCCTCATTAATAACTTATTTTAATTTTTAATTTTTTTAATTCATCTTATTAAGTTCACTGTTTCCATGTCATTCACATCATAAAACATATCCTATGAATTAGGTAAGAATAATGAATTTTCTATGGATTATGTATGATGTTTAAAAGTTGAAATTTTTTGGTAATTAAAAAAAGTTTTTATTTGTACCAGAAAATAAATAAATTAAAAAATCAATGGGTACCCTTGAATACCTCAATACCCGCAGGTATCCGCATAGTTAGTACCCACAAGGGTACGGGGTGGGCACAAATATCATATTTATCCAACGGGGCGAGGATGGGTATCATACTATCCATACCTATGGGTACCCATTGACATCCCTAGATAGGACATGCATGAATTTCATCCAATAAAAATGTAAATGTTAGAGAGTGTTCAAAAGTGAGTGCTGCTATAACATTTCTCCAACCTCAAGTCAAAGTAACTTTGACGTGCACACATAGACAACAAAAAATAAAAGTAAAATGAATTAAATAATATACTCTAGATTATTATATCAAAAGTAGCAACATTTATCTTGTGCCCTAAAGACACAATCACTTCCCAGTAAATAAATGAGTAGTAATAGTTTGGTCACAAACACATTAAAAACTAAGTTATTCCATTTATGCTAGTTTTTTTTATCAAACTTTGGTTGACCTCCTATGTTAGTTTTCTCTCCTTGTCATGACTTAAACCATAGACCTCCAAATTCTTAACTTTAAGCTCAATTATTTATTTTTAAAGTTTACTTTCTCCGGTTTCATTTATAAGCAAGTTTTGATTTTTTAGGTTTATTGAATAAATGATATATGTGGCTCACATATATCATTTATATAAACCTAAAAAGTTAAAATTTGCTTATAAATGAGATCGGAGGGAGTACTTTTATTATAACTAAACCATTGACGCGTGCATCGCACGGGTCATATCAACTATAATATATAAAGAATAAGAATAAAGTATATCACATTATAGATTTGACACGTAATTGAAATTAAAATACCTTTAGTGTTTTGTAAAAAAAAAAGGAGATTTAGAAAGTCGATTAAAAATGTGATTTTCATATTCTAACCATTAACATGGTAAAATTGGTTGTTTGTAAAATTGTTAATTTAAAATTTAGACTTAATAAGGTATATGAAAACTCACTAAAAAAAATAGAGTGTTTGATATTGGATATCAATTAATGAAAGCAAAATTAAATCAAGAAAATTGTCAGTGGCTTAGTGGTGAAAATGTTGAGAAGAAGCCATTAACGCTTGGGTTCGAATCCCTTCAAAGGTTTTTTTTCAATAAAGATTATTTAGATTAATTGCGTGGAGAAAGGAGGGAAATTTTTAGATTAGAATTAGGGTTTAATTAGGGTTAAGTATCGCTTGACGGCTTAACATTTATAAATAAGAATACTCCCTCAAAACAAAAGAAAAAAACAAGGAGTTTGATATTGGATATCAATTAATGGAAGCAAAATTAAATCAAGAAAATTGTCAGTAGCTTAGTGGTGAAGATGTTGAGAAGAAGCCATTAAGGCTTGGGTTTTAGATTAGAATTAGAGCTTAATTAGGGTTAAATATAGTTTGACGAGTTAACATTTATAAATAAGAGATAGCTTTATTCGTTTAATATCTCATTTCATATTTTTCTCTCTCATCAATAAATAACTAAGGATAATATTGTTAAAACAATATTTAATGTTGCATTGAATTTTGAAAGTGACAACTAAATCAAAACAATTTTTTTTCTCTAAATAAGACACTTAAAAAAGAACGGAGGAAATAATCATTTCTTAGATTCACTAAATAACTAATACTACCTCCGTCCCTATATATAAGACTCTTTTGGTACAATCACGGGAATTAAGAAAGTGAATATTTGTATTAAAGTTGCTTGTAATCATTTTTGTTTTTACAATTTTATCCTTAAAAGAGAGAGTTTGTTTATGTTTTTCATATGTTATTTATTGCTGATTGAAGAAAAAATGTATAATAAATAGAGGTATGTATATAAAGAAATAATTTTCAAAATGATCTTATAATTAGAGAAGGAAGAAGTATATCAAATATATAAATACATTTGATCTATATTCAATGAATTTGAGAAAAGAAGATATTTTTTCTTGTAAAAATGACTGAAAAGTAATAAGTAGCCTTAAAGGACGGTTGCAACAGTGAGGTTAGTTTAATGTGGTGTTCACGATGATAAATTAGTTGAGGAAATTTGACCACATTGGTCGGCTATTAAATGATTTCCCTAACTAAATTCCAGTTATATTCAATTGGCATTGGAATTTTGGATGTAAAATATGACACATCTATGTGCGCATACCGTTACGGCAACAGCGTCAAGGACACGTTTCAACTCATGCATTGATCTTCGATTATACTAGTACTGCCTCTGTCCTTCTTGTAAGAGACGTTAGTACCAGCTCTTGCTCTGTCTTTCTTTATGAGCGACGTACGAGCTTATTAAAAGTTGATATATTTGATTGAAAATATAGACTAAATACGTTAATTTTTGCTGATTCGTATTCTTTTATAAAAAGTATATAACATAGATTTTTTTTCATGGTTTAATTTAGAGGTGTTTGTCGTATAGTTTGGTTTTGTTTTGAGGTGAAAAGTCATCCGAACCGTATTATAAAAAAACATACAGTTTGGTTTGGTTCAGTTGACTTTTAAAATAAAATTCGAACCAAACCAATTTTGTTTAGGTTGGATAGGATAGTACGCTTTTTTCGAGACAATATAATTATTTTTTTTCCAACATTAAAATCGAGTTAAAAAACTAAAAACTAACATATTTCCACCAAACCGACAATGTTTTAAATTTCCTCCGACATTGCAATTTCATTTTCACCAAATAACATAAACCAAATTAAAAACATAGACCAAATAACGTAGAAACGCCTATTGTACAGCTTTTAGATAAAGTAAAATTTCATTCTTTGTGGTGGCTAAAAGCTAAAAACACTACGTTTGTGTATGACACTCAGAGTTGGTGGTCGGACCCTATGCGGTGCTTGGGCCTCGACTGACCATAGTTTTGTAAATACCTTGTATGACACTTTTTTGGTTGGGGTGTTCTCGTAGGTACGTCTTGTACTCATGAGATTACATCGCCTTTGTTAATATATCCCATTTTGATTTCTTCAAAAAAAAAAAACACAGACAAAAATAATTCTATTATGTAAGAAAATGTAAAAGACTAAGATTTTATCATTATCTAAAAATTCAAATAACACGTAAATACATTTTTTTAAATAAAAAGAAAAGAATAAACTTAACAAGAGAAAATATGTCATTTTATAAAAGTTTCTATTGAGTTTGTACAAGTATTGGTCTACGTGACATAGGTTTGATTAAAATTTTCTTATGTTGCGGTTTAGTTTAGTTTGGTTTGGTTTGATTCGTAAAATAAAAACCAAAAACTGAAACAAACCATGCGGTTGAGTAAAAAAGTGATCCAAATACATTCAAATCAAATGTGTTTTTTTCGCGGTTTTGATTTGGTTAGTTCGATTTGCGGTTTTTCTATTGGATTCGTTAAGTTTTGAACACCTCTAGTTTAATTGCAGATTTGGCCCTCTAAGTATCACAATCTTGCAATTTTGGCCCTCTGTAAAAATCAATAACAAATCAACCTCATATGTTTAATGTTTACCCCTTTGCCCCCTGACCAATTATGACTGGGTCAATGCATACGTGACACTCAAATCACTTTATTTATTATGCTTAATTACATTTTTCGCCCCCTAAGTATCACTATCTTGCGATTTTTGCCCCATAAGAAAATAGAAAGTCACACGTGGCACCTCACTTTAAGTGAAATGGGTGTCACACATGACTTGGTCAAAATTGGTCTGGGAGGCCAAAAGTGCAAAAGAGGGTAAACTTAGGGGATTGATTTGTTATTGTTTTTTTTTATAGTGGGCCAAATCATAAGATTGTGATGCTTAGGGGGACAAAATTGCAATTAAGCCTTTTTCATTTCAAATATAGTTGATTAACTACTTCATGAAAACCCACTGGGGTTGACCTAATGGTATTGGCTTGTGACCTGGGAGCATGAAAACCCACTGGGGTTGGCCTAGTGGTATTGGCTTGGGACCTGGGAGTTTGCTCCTCCTCGAGGTCTCAAGTTCGATTCTCACCGGTGTCAATTTGGGTGGGCTAATTTAGCTTCTTAAAAAAAAAAAAACTACTTCATGAAATCCATTCTAGATACAAAAAGAATATGTGGTTTTGAGCTGACTTTTTCACTTTCAATTATACACTTTCACAAATTTGCATATAAAAATGCTATATTTTTTTTTTTGTTGAGAAATCAAAATGAAATATATTACTACTATCAGACTATCCTTCCAGCACAAGGTGTGCCAAGGAAAATAGCCAAAATATACAAAGGAAGTTCACAAACTAAAAACCCAATACCCACACAAAGGAAAGAGTTTTGACACCAATTATGAAAACTATACATAAAAGCACTTGATTTGGCTTTAAACCACTAGAAGGAAATTTTCTCCACAAGTGCATAAAGGTGCACCTTGATTTGGCAAAACCTGAAGAAGTACCAAACTGATGAAAATGATCCAATATATTAGATGGATCCGTTGGATGAACACAAAGCCATGTCCTAATAAGTTGCCAAATCTGACAAAAAAATTGCAAGTCAAAAATAAATGATTCTCTGATTCCTAAAGACCACAACCGGTGACACACAGTTGAGAGTCGATATGAACATCCCCTCTTCGAAATAAATTAACCTTAGATGGCAATCTATTCCAACGAAGCCGCCAAGCAACACACAGAGACCTTCAAGGGAACGTCTTTCCTCCATAAAAGAGTTGCATGGATGAAACTAGGAGTAGTCGCCTTTTCTGTGAGACTGCAATAACCCCCCTGACTGTATAAAAATGCTATATTATTGATGTCATATTAAAAGATAAGAAATTATATTGTATTTGTTATATTGTTAGTATTGAAAAAGATAACTATAGTTTGTTTTAAAAGTGCAAAAAATATATATCTATACATATTCTTCTAGTCAAAATCAAAATAACTTTAACTAAAATCAAAATTTCATTAACGCTACTCTTCATAGTTTATACACATTGACGTGATAAAAGAAATGGATAAATAGACACGGAATGTCTATCTGAAGTTATATTAATTTTACCAATAAATAAAGTTTGTAAAAAAACTATTGGTTAAAGAGATCATCTTTCATACACTGTTAATGTTAAAATGTTTTATGTTATTAGTAAATTAAAACCACTCATATATGTATGATTTTAAAAGTAATCATAGTTAAAGTTTAAAATGTTCAGTGATTCGATGGTTATGAGCGGCATCGAAAAAAATCTATAAAATTAATATAAAAAATGTGATTACATAATAATGAATTTTATAATAAGATTTGACAGCAATTGAATGAGATGATATCAATATTTTTGTAACTTATCTAGGGCTTGCCTTTGGTTGGTTTGAGATATTTTAGCATATTCCTCTTAAGATTTTATGTTCGAATCTCTCTAATGTCAATTTTGATGGATTAAATTCACATAGAGCTATACTCTGACTTTAAATGAGTACTCAATAAATAGACTGTGAAATTGAACTCTTCAAATTAATCAGTTTAACTAGAGACTATGGATCAAAATTTATGAATGAAACTCAAATATTTGAGTTGCATTCACAAATTTTGATCCTCAAAATTTTGGTGATGCTCAAAGGAATCAGTCACCTGAAAATATTGCTCTAATTTGATGAGCCGCCTATTTAAGTCTCCCTAGCATTAAGTATTGGAAATTAATTTTAAAGTCATTTTTACGATAAGACTCTCAAATTTAGTGTCTGTTTGATATCTCATTCTTTTTTTTTTGGAGCAAATATCTCAATGAATTTATCAAAATTAGAGTGTGCTACTGTGATTTTGGTTAATTTATCGTGTGACACCAAATTAATTTTATGTTACGTAGTCTCACATTGCAATGATCATGGTTTTATGAAGCTAGATATTGCAAGTTGCAACTTTGAACTAGTCGTGCAGTGTCATTTGGGGTAGACAAAGCTTGATTTGATTTGAACTAGTTGATTTTTAATAATGAATTGCTTTTGATTTAAATTGAGTGATTTTATATTACTCATTCCATTTCAAAATAATAGTCATTTTAAATTTGTGCACAATTTTTTAAAGAAATGATTAATTATGTTAATTTCAATGAAAAAATTAGGACCATTTAGTTAACAAGATCCTTTGCTAAAACACATTTATTAATTATAGTTAGTAGAATAATTAAGTTGGATGAAATTTAATAAATAAGGTACAATAATGAAAAAGAATAATAAATGCTGCATTAATATTTTAAAGTGACAATTATTTTTAGGCAAAGAAAAAAATGTTAAAGAGATGACTATTTTGACGAGGGAGTAACATAAAGAAATAATACTAGCAACACAACGTTACGAATTAAGATTCACCGACTTTAAGATGGAAAAGTCACAATGACTTTATATCGCTATCTTATATCATCTCTTAATTTCTTATGCCGTTTATTATTTCTCTTTCATTTTTGTCTTTCATAAAACACAAAATTACACTAAAGTAAATGTGACTTTTGCGCCTCAAAGTACCCGCATATCAATTTAATCTTTAACACATTCTATTTTATTGTTTAAAATCTGCATGAATCCCACTTAATTTATATGGAATCCACATGATTTGATAAGACTCATACAAAATTTTACCACTAAAAGAGAATGTGTTGAAAAATATATGTCAAATAATATGTTGTTAGCACTCATGTAAAATATATTTTTATAAAAATGAATAGATCGATAAATTAAATAGTTTTTTTTTATGGAATCGATAAATTAAATAGTATAAAATCCTATTTGAATATAAAAACCATGTTTGAATATAAAACTACAAATCACATAAACTAAAATTCCTTCCAATGGCAAAATAATAAACTCTAAAACAAAACATCGGAACTTATATTTTTCATATACCCACTGATTAGAGATCAAACTTTCAATCAGGGACAAAGCTATGAGTTTGAAAGAGGTAGCTCTGGTTATCCAAAAAATATTATTTTCATTTGAACAAGTTAGTATATTTAGTAATTAGTTGTCCAATAATATAATTTTTTACTATTATAGATGAGTTTATTTGTCAAAAATTAGTAGAAAGTAAAATGTTAAAAGATATTTATTTGTTTTTATAGCCGTAATTCAACTTATTTTGATATTTGTTATCTTTTAAGCAACAACAAAATGAGCCTTATCTCTTTTCTTTTTCAAGGCTCCGACAGTTATCGTCTCCTCTATTGAATCTATATATATGGGTTTTGCTAGAAGACACCTTCTATGAAGGTGTCTTTTAGCAAGTTATTCTATGAGCATTTGTTAAAAGACACCAACTAATTTTTATGAAGGTGTCTTTTAGCAAAGTTATAACTAAAAAGTGGAAATCACACCTTGAGGTGTGGGTTGCTAAAAGACATCTTCATGGGTGTCTTCTAGCAAAAC
>Ga0315914_1011557_pt1 | contig 10537 bp, 6 predicted proteins | sample MpolenodulesMG_FD_203920 | JGI IMG/M metagenome (GOLD analysis project Ga0315914, IMG submission 203920) | Medicago polymorpha root nodule microbial communities from Los Angeles, California, United States - elongated nodules | ecosystem: Host-associated > Plants > Roots > Nodule | place: USA... | reverse complement strand
TTGTGTTCTTTCTTCTTCTGTTCTTTACATTATCCGCTGCACATAGACTCTGAACTCACTCAGACTCTGAACTACTTCAGACTCTGAACCTGAGGACAGTTATCTAGAACGTAAAAGAAGAAGTTTCCAAAAACACAATTCAACCCCCCTTCTTGTGGTTTTTCTCACCTTCAGTCTCCCACATCATCCTAAAACATCTAGAAGAAAATTGGTTGAAATCCATCAAACCCTGGAGCCTTGTAGACTTCATAGACATAAAAGCCTTATAAACCTCTTCCTTCGTGACTGTCTTAGTTAGGGCTCTTTGTTCCTCATCATTAAGAATATTGGCAAGTGAACCGCAAGTATCCACATCAATATCCTCCCTTGTTCCAAACAAACTTCTACAGTATTTTACAGCTTCACACTTCAAAACATTTGTATATCTACATCAGTTATCAAGAGCAATATAAAAACCATGAATTTTATTCCGCTTGCACCTAACAATGGTTTTAGCATGTAAGAAAGAAGTGTTCTGACTCCCCAGCCTGATCCAATTCTCTCTAGACTTTTGAAACCATAAGATTTCTTCCTGGAAAAGGATCTCTTCATACTCTTGCAACAACTCTTTATAAAGAAGAAGTTTAGAAGAATTTACTCATTCCAAGGCGCGTTGAATGCCTTTAAGTCATGGTTCCAGACACTTCTTCTTAGCAGAAATATTACCAAAATGTTCTCGATTAAAAATAATTGAATCATCTGAACATGATCAAGAGCGGATACAATACTTCCATTGCCCCTATTTCATGTGTTATTCACTACATAAGTGCACCAAGCATCCTAAAAACGAAACAGACGACCTTCACGAAAAGACACTTGGTGGTGACAACTAAGAAGAAGAAGATTTTGATATGACTGTCTTTTGACAAGATATTCAATATTTCAATTATTGCTTCCTAAAATTTCATTCTCCAATGATAGTCACCAAGACTAGGGGTGGACAGATGGGTCACACCCGCCCGAACCCGTCTGACCCGTAAGCAAAAAAGGGGCAGTAGCGCGGGTTAAAAACCGGTTGGGCGGGTTAAAAATTCGGTTAAGGATGGTTAAGGTTGGTCGAGTTCAAATGTCAATCTCCAACCCGCAGATAACCGAAACCCGCCCATTCAGATCAATTCAAAATTTGATTTGACTAGTCATACAATAATAAATTAATCTCCGTGAAAAGTGGAAACCACTTTCAAAACCATCAAACAAAACTATTAACTTTCTCTTTCTTCAAAACCAGCGTACAAGCTTAACAGGACTACACTTCTTTTAACTTGCCTTATACTTTTCACTTTTAGTTCATCAAGTTCACTCCATTTCATACAAATTCCATAGAATTTACTTGTCTTCACGTCATTGTAGCATGAAGGTCGAAAAAGAGAGAATGTTACAAGGCCTATCTCAAGCAATTCTTCATCTTTCTTTGATTTTATGTTCATTCTCAGCTTAGATCTATTTGTATAGCTTCTTTCATTTTCTTCAACAGTAGATCCGACCAAATTTAACCTTTTTTCATTTGGCATGTTTCTGAATTTGTGCAATAGATCTGGGCATGAAGGAATCTGCAATGTTTTTTTTTTCCATATCTACAAACCGTGTAAATGGAACCGTTTACCCAGACAAACCGAAAAACCGCACACCAGCAAAACCGAACAAAAAAACTGACGAGTTTGGGGGTGGTTATAGCGCCCGCGGGTTGACTCGGATTTGAGTTTCGAGCCCGAAAACCGACCGAAACCGTCCGTTGTCCACCCCTAACCAAGACCGCTATCTAGACGCTTAGAGATTAACCTCCCCCATTGCAATTTCGTTGCCAAGCAAATTTAGACCCAAAAAACTCCACATCCATCAACCCACACTTACCAATTACTTCCCCAAACCTTGCCGCTCTAGTTGAAGAAAAATTTCCCCCTCTTTGCTCGGAAGGAAGAAAAATTTCGTTAATGCCACCAATAAGGGTCCAAGGTAAGGAAATCAAACTTTTGAGATCATCCAAAAAAAACTCCAAAATTGAGATCGTATAGAGTAATTAGAGATAAACTCTAGACCAAAAACATTACCACAACCAACTTTAATAGTAATACACTATGACATATTATCCACAACAACATAGTCAAAAACACTAGATCGGCGAGCAAGACTCCAAACACCACCATATGTTATAGAGTACTAAAATTACCATTAAAAGTTTATAGATATTGAACTTTAAAAGTCATGATTTTATAGAGACTAAAAACGTATTTAACCGAGAAAAAATATGAATAAATTTCTTTCAAAATAAATAAATGTATTGGCAGTTCCGTATGTTGTTTGATTTTTTGTTAGGGACCATATGTTAGTTTCATGACCTACCATGACTGACTTAAAAATTCGATCCTATTGATTTTTATAGTTAGAATTCCTAATTTCTTATTGTTGAACAAACACAACAGCCATATATTGTTCCAGGCTTTTCAACAACCCCTTCTGATATTGATATAGGTATTTATTTCCACAAAAAAAAAACGTGTTGCTCTTTCCAATTTATTAGATAAAAATAAATATTTTTTCGCAGATCAACGTCATAGCTACCTACCAACCCTTAAACTTTTTTTGTTTTTGTTTTGAAGGAAACCTTAAACTATTATCCACCTTAATTTTTTAAATATTTCTTTTTTTGAAACAAACATGATTATATTAATTTAATCTGTCAGTATAATTTTTTCAATATAAAATCAAGTAAATAGAAAAAGGACTCCTGGCATATGCTCCTCATGGTATACTATAGGGTCAATTTAATGACCCTTGATGATGACAACTAGCGTGGGAACAGGCCAGGCCTATAGTCTGGCCTAAGAAAAAATTTACAAGCTTAAGTTTAGCCTATGATCTATTATAGGCCGCTTTTTTTGGTCTGACCTGGCCTATTTAAAAGTCTCGACTGGCTTGAAAGCCTACTAATAGACCTACTTTACATTAAGGCTAATAAATAGTTTATTTGGCCTATTAAATAGGCTAAACATGCCTTAAAGTCTATTTAAAAGCCTATTTCACTACAAGTAAGTGTTAACTAGATTAAAACCTACTTAAAAGCCTATAACAAAAAAGCCTATTAAGGACTAATAGATAGAGAAAAAAATGTTTATATTTTTAATGTATGCAATTATTTTAATATAAAAAAACATTTTTTAATAAATAAGTATTAATAGTCCGGCCTATTAGGCTTAACAGGCTTTTCTGGAAGCCTAAGTCTGACCTATTTAACTAAAGATGTTTTCTAAAAAGCCTAAGCCTAGGCCTATCTACTAAACAGGTCAGGCTATGCCAAAACAGGTCAGGCCGTAGGCCCCTGTAGGCCGGCCTGACCTATTCCCAACCCTAATAACAACATTAATATTAAAATACCTAGACCAACTCTATAATGAAGTTTCTTTTATATAGGAATCTTAAAAGGTTTTTAGCAAATATTTAGGATTAAAAACTAAGTTATTTAAAAAAAAAATTAGTGAAAGGAAAAAGTAGTATAAAGAAAAAGAGATAATTTATAGGATTCGTTTTGAGTTCTTTAAGAATGCACCCATTGTGTCACACTGAAAACATATGTGAATTGTGACTTGTGAGGATCTATTTAAACCAACCCAATGTGTCACACGATATGGAGTCGTTCAAGCATACGGCACTCCAAGTCGTTACTATAGACCTCCAAAAAATTATAGTACATTGTTGAGTATTAACATAGAATCCCTAAAAATAAACTATAAACATGTTACTATGATTGTCACCTTCAGAACAAGCATGAAGTTTATGATGATAAACAACATATAAGACTTAGGCTTGAATTTCTCGAACTGGCCAAACTTATTATTTATCTAAAGCTTTAACGACATCAAGCTTATTTTCACCCCAACCGACAATCCATGATAAGATCTTGTAAATTTGTTTAATCTAATAGTTTTGAAATATGGTCTACCATATATATATCTCGTATAAAATGAACCATCCTCGTTCCTAGAGGATAAATATTACTACCATTTAAGACTATACACGATTATTCCATTCAATATATATTTACAAGTTTTGTCCCTACTATATATCTACCTTATCTTGTTTAAATAATTTTCTAATTTTGGTCAAATTCATACAACGTGCCTGTAGTCCTTCTTCCACTGGTCCCCTTTTGAATTTATTAATCGGTTTAGAAATATATATCCTTTGTCTACCAAAAGCATGTGTGTCGTGTGTATAAATTTTTTAGGGGCTATACTCACACACATGAGTAGAGGAGCCGATGTTTAAACTCTGATCATGGAACCGATGTGTAAATTTCGACATTTTTTACCATTTGAGCTATGATTGTGGACTTGTTAGTGTGTTTTTTATTTTCACTAAATGAATATTAAAGATACATTGTTTTTTTTTTTCAAAATTATTATTTTTTCTTTATTGATATATGTTGTACAATGTATAATTTAGTAATATATTTCTTTTGAAAGGAAAGGAGTAATATATCTCTTAAAAACAATATAAGTACTATATTGGCAATTCCTCTTAAAAAAACGAGTATATTCATATTTTTAGGGACCATATGTATGCTAGTCCTTAGTTCTTACATACCATGACTGACTTAACAAATTCGATTACACTGATTTTTATACTTAAAATTTCTTCTTCAAAAACAAAAAAAAAAAATTCTTATTTTTATAATATATTTTTCCGGACTTTTTAACAACCCTTCCGATATAGGTTTCCACAAAAATACATATATGCTGCCCTTTTTAAATTAGATGATTAAAAAAAACAATATTTTATCCTATATCAACATCATATACCATCCTTCTTTCAAAAAAAATAAATATAAATATATAAATATATAATATATATATATATATATATATATATATATATATATATATATCAATTCCCTTAAATTATCAGGCCAAATTATCATACAAATTAATTTTTTAAATAAAAAGTCAAGTTAAGAGAAGGACCCCCTATATGTAATATATATGTGCTCCCCATGAGGAGGGAAAAAAGGTTTCGGTAAAAGAAGTGGAAAATAGATAATGTATTGTATAAATTTGAGAGAGCATTTTTTTTTATTTTTAGAAAATGATAAATAAAATATTTATGATACAATCTTTCAATAACATATATAGATCTATATTTTAAAGAGTTATGTATACCAATAAAATATGTCTTTTAGGTCCATAGATGTTATGTTTTTTTTAAAGATAAATTTTGTGTTTATGAAGATTGATTATGTCATCAAAAAAAATTATCGGCGTAACTTATTATCTGTTCATGTGTACATATGACAATTGGAGATTAATGGAAGACAGGCGGCTGTGGAGTTTACATACTTCAAAAAAACATACAGTAAACAGTGCTTACAATTTGTTACTGTCAACAAACCAACAACACACTGCAAATGATGATACTGTTTTTTGGCATTGTGATGCTCATTTGAAAGTTAACCTTTTTCTGTGGCGTCTACTTCGCAAGCGTCTTCTAACAAAAGATAATTGAGTAAATAGGCAATTATCTCTTGAAATTGTAAGTTTCCTCAATTACTTCTCTAGCATTAACAAAACTTCAATTACCCCATGAAATTGCACAACGTTAATCAATTTACCCCCTCCATCAAATTCTTATGTTAGTCAACATGACGTTTTGCAAATACTCCCTAAAGTTTTGCACTTATGTGCAAAATACCTCCGAACTTGAAAATTTATATATTCTTTCTCTGATCCTTGACTCTAAAGATATTAAAGGCAAACAATTAACTTTAATACTTTAAACTCTATAATAGTACAATTAACATTTGGATCCTTTATTACAATCCAATATTTCAGATAACAAAAAACAAAATAATATACAAGTCCATAACCACTTTGTAATACTATATTAGATATGGAAATTCATACTCAATAATACTTCATTTGCGAATACAATGAGCACGTGACAATCAATAGGGAAATAAATATGGAAATCAAATGAAAAATCAGTTACTATTATGTTAGACATCTGATTATTTCTTGTAGTGTTCTTATGATGTGTGAGACATCTGATTATTATGTTATTAGAATGCAATTATTATGTTATGAGACATCAGTTACTATTAAGAAGTTATTGAATAAATAGGGAAATTAAATGGAAAATCAATAGGCATTTTATTTTGGACTGGATATTGGTTTGGGAGAGACCAAGCTCTCGAATTCTTGGAATGAGAGACCCAAGACTCTCAATTTTCTAGGAACCCATTGTATCATCAATAAAAGTAAGTTATTTATGTTATATTTCTACGTTTGGTACCAGTTTCTATCATGATAATTTAGATAATGCATCTTAAATAACTTAAATATTAAAGTTAATTGTTCATTGCTTACCTTTAATATCTTTTGAGACTTGGGGGGGGGGGGGGTAATTACCTAATTACTCAAAGATAATTTAAGCAAAAGGGCGATGATTCTGGCAACTGCTCAATCTTGTGTGGGAAATTGCGGCAATCTGAAGGATGCAACTCATCTTTCTTCATTGCAACAATTTCCATTAGGGTTGGATCACTGTTATGACCGATTAGGCTTAGCCATGGTACCTCCTTACAATATCTCAGAACATCTTATGCAATCTCGTGTCTTGGAGGATTCTTGAAATCCAAACGAGATCTTTTTCACTTGATCTGATTTTCTACGCTTTGGATTATTTGGAAAGAATGAAGTGCTAGCATCTTCGTAATAGAGAGGATTCCATTAACCACCTGCTTGACAAAGTTAAGGCGTTCTTTTATGGATGACTAAAGGCGAAACACGTCAACTTTACTTCTAGTTACCACATGTGCTGACTCAATCCTCTTCTATGCTTGTAATTATAACTTTTTCTTAGCTTTGTTTTTGGTGTTTTAAGTTTTAACCCGTATTTGATGTAATTTACTATTCTCTTTGCATCTCTCTTGCACTTTTTGTGCGGGAGAAATAAAGTTGGTTGGTAATAAAATTTTATTTTAACTTTTTAAAAAAAACATTTGTTAACATTTTCCTTTATTTTTTTTTTAGGACTTTTAAAAAAAAATATTTTTGACTTTAAAATGAAAGCTATTAAGGTTACCTTTTTTCAAAATCCATTTTTTTCCAAAAACAAGGAGATAAATAACACATGAACTAGTTAATCTTTTTTCAAATAATTTTTATGGATAGAAAAAACAAAAAATTCAGATTTCTTAAAATCTCTAAATAAAATCTTGATTTTTTAACACTATGTCAATTTTTTCTAAAGCTGAAACACATGCACCTCTAATTCAAGTAATTATTAATTAATGAACAAAATTGACATGATTAGTGAAAAAGGGTGAAAAGGAAAGAAGAATGTGAAAATGAAAATGGATGGGATGGATAAAATAATGAGGTAAAAGAGAGAGCTTTGCATTAGATGAGACATGAGGCAGGCATGAGCTGGTAGCGAGTAAAATGACAGCAAGATAAGGTAACGCGTTGTTGCAAAAAGCTCTTGAAACGAGGAATGAGGCACATATTTGAGTCGTGGGGCATGCGATGCTGCTGACTCATCTCCACTTGTACCAAAATGTAGATAAGATTTTACTATACATTTTCAGAGTAAATTCATAGGTATCATGAAAGTTTGGTTAAATACCGGTATTATCCATGTAAAATTTGTTTCTTAAATTTAATGATTTAAAATAATTCTCCCTTCATCTCTGTATCTAAGCACTGATTTGACATTATTTTTGTCTCCCAAATGTAAATTCCTTTTTAAATTATTAGATGTATTTATTTTTTTCGTAAACATACTCCTAATTAATACTACTAACTTGTTTTGAAATATGAATAATCAAATTTAATACACATAAAAACAAAGGACAATTTGGTATTATTACACCGAAAACAAAAAAGTGACATTCACCCCTAAAAAAAAAAGTCGACACTCTTTTATACAAGTTTTTTTCCTCCCAAATTTAACTGTTATTATGTGATCTACCATTTTTTAAGCCTAATATGAAAATATCATTTTTTTTTCATTTAATTAAAAAAACATGTTCTATTTTTTTATTATAATAAATGTTAGTAATTAGTTGTTCTAATTAGTTTTTTCCCTTTCGTTCGGATTTAAATCAAAAACCTCAAACTATGTATCATTCAGTTAAAAACAAGAACTACCCGACCTCGAAAAATGTGTTCTATTAAGAAACATGAAAACAATATATATATATATATATATATATATATATATATATTTTAGGCGATAATCAAGAAGTCTAATAGTAAGCTATTGAAATGACCTCTCCTCCTCAAAAAAGTAATTTAATACTATTGTGATCCATTGAGCCACTAATCAGATATTAAATTGATAAGAACAGATACTACACTTGATCTTAGCCAAAAGGCCGAGAAAAGTATGACATGGAAACAATATATAATAATGTCTATGCCCTTAAAAAAAATAATCTCTATGAAAATTTATTGTATTTTACTTTTACTATACATTTGCAATAAATATTGTAAAAAAAAAAACTAGCAAAAAATGAACCTACGTTAAGAATGAGATTAGTTTTTATTTTTTTTAAATGTTAACGAATACTTTCAGAGTATTTTTTAAAATTTTTTTTGTATATTCAATACATTAAAAATTATACTTTCTCCGTTCCTTTTTAAGTGTCGTTTTAGAATTTTAACACAAAAATAACAAAGTGTATTTTTGTACACTTTTTTTTATTTATTATACCCTCATTTTAATCCACTAATAATTTTCTATTTTTTTCACACACTCTATCTTTCCAATAAATTCAATATGTAATAAACAATTGTTAGTTGCTACTATCTTTCTCCAACAAATTCATATTTTTTTGCACGCTTTATCTTTCTTTCATAACAAACAATTTTCAATTTTTTAAATATTGTGCATATCTCTTGAAATTTTTAACAAGTAATACTCATGTTATTTATAGAACTTTAACTTTTCATGCAACTATTATCATAGGTAGTCCTCGTGAGTTTAGTTCAGTTGGTAGGGACAACGCATATTATAAGCAAGGTCCGGGGTTCAAACACCAACTACCACAAAAAAAAACTATTATCATAGGTAACAAAATTTTGTTTAAATTTGAAGATAACAAACAAATTTTGTTTTAATACAAAACAAACAAACTTTGTTTAAAAAATATAAACTTTAGTTTTTCAAATATATAACATTAATTAGTTTTATTGAAAGGGATTGTCTAACATTGCATATGTTAAAGTTACTAAAAATAGTAAATTTTTATTAAAAATAAATAATTATTTATTAAAAAGTTATGGATTTAATACAAAATATACAAGTTCCAATGTAAAGTTACTATTTAAAACTTCTTAACATGTGCAAATTTGCACATGATAGAAAAACCCTTATTGAAAATATAAGAATGATTGACAAATGGTATAATTGACAAATCATACCCTTAAAATACCAAAACGACAGTTAAATAGGAATAAAAAATTCACCATAAAAAACACTTAAAAGAACGGAGGGAGTAACATTTAATTTTCTTTTAAATTTATTTTCAAATTTAAAATCCTTAAAAAGTTTATCGAGAATACTCATTAGCAGAATTTTTGTTTAGGTGAATGAGAGAGGTTTTTTTTTTTTTTTTTACACAAAGAATGAGAGTAGGTCTTTGTCAACCAAAAAATGAATGAGAATGGGTGCATTTATTAATTATTATTGTTTGGATAAGCCTATCCATTTGATGATTTGAACATTTCCACTAACACATTTTTTATCCACTTTACACCTTACTACCTCGCTACATTACCCTTGCACGTTTATTTAACTCAATTTTCTCATTTGTGTAAAAAAAGAAATACTATTTTCCCCACCCGACCTCCCTATATTACCCTTGCACTCTGAACCCTTTTTTTTAAGGATGAATTATTTTTGTTTGATTATCTTTTTTTCTAACCAATACATCTGAACATTTTTTGTTTGATCGTGAAAGGGTGAAATGAACTTTTGAATGAATTAAATTTTTTTAATTCAAGAATATTTAAGGGTGTTTTCAGTGTGTGTTATGATAAATTACTAATATATGTCATTATTGTATAGTTTCTCTCCAGCAACCTCGTTACCCGTTTCTAGGCTAAAAAAAGCAATTTTATAATCAAACCTTAATAATCAGAAAATGATGGACTACCATGCTGCTAACATGCATGCACTGGTTAATTACTGTTAAAAATTAAAAATGAAAAACATGCATGCATATGTATGATGCATTGGTGATGGACCACATGGGTGAAATACACCACCATCTCTTTTAAGTTAGTAGTTTAATTTTCAATATCATATAGTATTTGTCAACAACACATTTCACTTTAGCAACCAATCTGCTTATAGTTAGGTTAATTTCTTTTAAAAGAAAGTACAGTTCATTAGTATTGTGTGTGCGTATGTACAATATGTATATACTGTATAAAGAATGTCTAAAAGTGCAAGTTAAGGAATGCAAATTATAGAAAATTAGCATACAGTTACTTACTGTTTT
>Ga0315914_1011552_pt1 | contig 10540 bp, 7 predicted proteins | sample MpolenodulesMG_FD_203920 | JGI IMG/M metagenome (GOLD analysis project Ga0315914, IMG submission 203920) | Medicago polymorpha root nodule microbial communities from Los Angeles, California, United States - elongated nodules | ecosystem: Host-associated > Plants > Roots > Nodule | place: USA... | reverse complement strand
TATTGACCATCTGGAAATAGCTTCAATGCTATCTTATATTCTAGTAGTTGATAATGATACTCTTCATTACCATTTCCCGTTCCTTCCTCCTATGAATATTCACTAAGATATTTTTTTTTTTTTTTTATAACTTTAAAATTAACGTGTTTCTTACTTATGATTTTATTTGTTTTCCCTTCCATGAATGTTATTGTTGCCCAGGAGAAAAGAAGCTTGAAGAGGAAAGGAAGCCCAATTATTCCCGCCACTGAGACTCCCAAACTGTTCTCTTCCAACTTCAAGGTTCCAAAACTAAAGTCATCGTTAAGGACCAAATAACAGATGACATATTTCTGTTTATTTTTAACTTGTTAGTAGATATTATGGTGTGTTTGGAACCATCGGTTTTCACGGTTTGGCCTAACGTCTAACCAAAAGCAGCTACAACTAGTAGCTTTACACTCACCGCATGTTAAGCTCTCTTAACCATATTTCCAAACACACTCAATCTTGTATTTGTTTATTGCATGGTGCGCTTTCAGTGTAAATTATGTGTGATTAGTGAGCTTTCTGTTTGGAATAGGTTAGTTCATTGTTGTTGTATAATTAGCATTGAAAGACCACTTTTGAGCTGAATTATGTATCAGATCAGCCTTTTAGCTAGAGAGTAGTTTGATTCATTATTCCTTTAAGGAAAACATTGGATATGTTAATCTTATTATCATTTTAGTTAAAGTTGATTTGTTTTCTTTTAAATAATCAGGTATTCTCTTCCAGAAAGCAATCATCACAATCACATTCAAAGAGTCGTCGGAGACTAAATTTGGATGTCTTTTCCTGGGAGGATTCAATTGAATAGTGATTAGCTGCCTTGTGGTAGATTAGTCTCTTTGGCCAAAATAAGCTCTCACCATTTTATCAAAGTGCTTGAACAAGTGTTTTCAGAAATCAATCATGTTTGATGAGAGTCTCTTTGGCTGGATTAAATTCCCACCACTTGGAACTAACATTAGTGTCATGTATATTTTTGGTCATGTAGATTACAGAAGTGTCATGTATAGTTTCATATTACTGTCCCCACTATTCTTGTTGATTGGAACTTGAATTGAGCACTTATAACAAGATTTGACTGGAAATTTTAACTCAACCGCGAATCTTTCTCCATGAGTCTGTGTTTCGGATCTGGCTCAACCCGAGACAGCAGCAAATGCAGTCCGACTAACCAGTTTCTTCCTGCATAACAACGGATATAAATCCTTCCAAGGACATTTCCCATATCATTGATCCCTTCAGAAAAACAATATGCTTCCCATTTCCAAAATAGAAGGAGATGTTAGCCGGGGAAATTGTTACCAATATACAATAAATCTCTCCGTTGTGACGAATCTTTTGCAATATAATCAGAAAATTCTTGATTCAATATTTTATAATTTACAGGGTCATACTTCGATTTAGAAGCTCAGACTATGTAGCATTCTGATCATGTGTTAACCACCGTATAAATTTAATGGATTAAACTAAGAGTTTAATGGCTATGCACCACCAATATTCAATATAATAATATATAAGTTTACATCATCATTATCTAATCGCAACCTTAATTAAAAAAAATTCATTATCTAATAGGAACCAATTACCTTGCCATGTAATTCTAATTTGTAACCATTCTTTTAAGAAATACTTTTTTTTAGAGAAATACTCTTATGTTCACAACATTAAATAAATAAAATTTAAACATTCCTAAAAAAAACGAAAATTTAAACACACATAATAACTGTATATATCGTCCCTGTAAGCATAGCTCAGTTGATAGGGACATGCATTGTCTGAGGTTTAAGCTCCGGACACCCCATTTATTTACATTAAAAAATGAGAATTCTAGCTATTAGGCTACTTGACAAAAATAAAATAACAGTACATATCATTATTTTTAAAATAATCATTATTAAATTCTTTTATATTTTATCCTTTTTGAATTTGTGTGAGTGTACTCAAATTATTTATATTTAGGGTTGTGACCGCACAAATATTCCTCCTATCCTTTAAACATAATACAACATTTTTTATTTATATTGGACTTGAATGTAAAAATAATTTATGTTGATAATGCATTCTCACTCTCAAAGTAATTAACTTTCTTTTAGAAGTCAATCTTCGGGTGCGTTTGATTCAAAAATAAAAAGTATCGGACAAAACAATATAAAGTTGGACATAACAATATATGATAATATAGAACTGTTCTAGAGAGAACTATATTTTATGGGGGTAATAGTCATTTTGATTTTTGAATGTGAAACGAATAATCACAATAATCTATCAATGTATCAAAATTTTAAAATAGTATTTGGTTATGCATTAGGTTAATCAAAATAGTCGCTTACGTTAAAATGTTTCATTGACATTGTCATATGAGTTCATCGATATACATATTGTTATATCAGTCCATATAAATAGTTAGAGTCATATAGTCCTCATATGAAAAGAGTTAATGTCAATATTGATAGACTATTTTAAAATTTCAATACATTGATGAACTATTGTGATTATTGCCTATTTTTTACGTTGGAAAATGAAAAATTGTATTCCTGATAATATGTACTTTTTCACATAAGTTTGTCCTATGATTAAGCGAATGACAAAAATTCTTGTTTTTTTTTAAATATTGAATATATTTATGATGTATCTCAGTTTTTTAACAAATCAAAGACACTTCCTTCATAAAAAAAAATCAAAGACGTCTAGAAATTCTATCTCAACTAACAAATGCTGAAATGGTAAGACCGAACGTCATGACCCGGGTTCGAACCCAGGACGTCACAGTTGTGTGTGAGTTTAATTTCAGTGGTTTACCACTTCATCTAAGACCAAAAATAAAATAAAATCAAAGACACTTGGATTAAAAAAAGAGCAATTCTTACATGGGCATAAACCCAAATTAAATTTATTTAGGCACACACAAATGAAGAAAAAATTAAAAGATAAATTATTTAATCACATCATTTAAATATTTTCTCTTTTAATTTTTTTTTTCATTTATGAATGTTTGTCCAAATAAAATTGATTTAGAGTTGTCTCCATGTTAGAATTTCCCTTAAAAAAACAAAACAAATCAATGACACTTTTACTCCAAGATTATTTTGTGCTGATGGATATCAAATCCCCTAAAATCTTATAAAAAAAAAATAAATCTTTTTCCTCTAAAAAAATAAATAAATCTTTTTTCTCAAGGTTTTGTCTTTAACTTAAACCCTTTCCTTTCCCCCTTTCATCCAAACACTCACACCCTTCCATGGAACCCTCTTTACTATAACCCCAAAAAAAAAAACGAATTTTCTTCTTCTTCTGTGTTTCATCACAGAACATGCGTTTTCGTTATCCACACGCTGTAGTTCCATTATTCTCCACTATGAACACTCAAACCCTCTCTAATTCAACCCCTTTTTCAAACCTCCAAAAATCACTTTTTCTTCAAACGCGCTTTTTTCAACCTAAAAGACCTTTTTTCACTGTTTTTTGTTCCAAACGTGCTTCAAAGTTTCCTCCTTTACCGCTTAAAACTAATGGGTATCATGGTGTTTCAACTGCTAAGGTTCCTAGACCAGGTAACGTTTTTAGAACATAACAACGTTAATTGTTTACTATGATGTTACTGAATTTTTGTTTGATTGTTTTTGGGATAGTTCATTTGGAAGAGAATAGTGTGGAGATGCAGTTTGATATTTTGAAGAAGAAATTGGAAGTTGTTGGAATGGATACTGGAATTTGTGTTCCTGGTCAATACAATCACTTGCTTTGTCCTAAGGTTTTTGTTTTTCAATTTTGCCCTGTTTCTATTTTTTGCTATTTTTTGCGAAGTTGAATGCTTTTTGAATTATTAAATCATATACATTGTCAGTGTTAGACTTTTATCATAATCACTTCGGAAGTCACATATGATTGGAACTTGTAAAACGGTGAAGTACTTGTAACAGGTACTTACCTGGTACCGGGGTGCGTATGGTACTTGTTGTACTAATTTTCGTCATTATATCATTGCGAGTGAAACTTGTGGCTTTCTTATGTATTGATATAATATTATTTGTGTATCTGAGTTTCTTTGGCGTTGTAACCAAATGCAGTTTTTGACTTTTTAAACTTTTATTGTGAATTGAAAAATTTAACTCTTTCATATTATATTATGGAACAAAACTCATGTTTTTTTTTATTGCTGTACCCGTAACGTACCGGGTACCTTACCCATGCCTATGCAACATAGTTTGTATTTGGATTGTTGAGGGAGACCTCCCAATCTTTGCTTTCAAACTCATTATGAAATGGAAGCAAGGGGAGGGTTGTTTTTTGTAAGTTTACAAGATGAAGTTGGTTCAAAAGTTTGCAAACTTCAATCGAAATATTTTGGTGGTTTTGAAGTATGAAGTATATACTCATTCCTACAATAACTGTTCTCAATTTTATAGTTTTTTTTTGTGTTTTTCTTTACAAGAATGATTTTAAAAAAAGTAGCTTTGGTCTGAAAATTTTGAGACGAAGACAAAAATTATCGTATGCTTTAGTTTATTTATTGATACAAAGATAAGGAATAATGTCTTTTCCTCCCTTGTTTTTGGTCTGGAATAGATTTTATTTGAAAATTTGGACTAGAGGTATTTAGTAGGCATTGAGGGAGTATTTATTCAGTATGCTGTCAAAATATAGTCCCAAAATTGATTTGAAGTGTGTTTATTATTATTATTATTAATTGCAAACAACCTTTTAGAACGTGTCTCGTTGCATTCAATTCTATCCTATTTCATACATTGCAAAGCAATTCAAACATGTTTTTTGTACTCACTCTGGTACGTACCTTTTAATATTATTTTTTGTTAGTGCCAAGGTGGTGACGCGATAGAAAAGAGCTTATCTATTTACATTGCACCAGACGGGTACTTATCCTTTTTTCGTCAACTTACCTAATTTTATTTGTCAGCAGATCGTGGTTTCACTTTGTTTTATTAACTGAAATTTTGATTTTAGGGGGTCTGCTGTATGGGTGTGTTTTCGCGGAAAGTGTGGTTGGAAAGGCAGCACCCAGGTTAGATATTTTGTTTTTTAAAACAATTTTGCACAATGCCTGCTAAATCTCAGTGTTATTCGGTTGAATTTTCATCCTTCTGTTGTAGGCCTTTGCTGATAGCAATTCATATTCTAAGTCAATGAAAAAATTAAAACCTCCTAAGAAAAAAAGAGAACTTAAGGAGGAGGACCTGCAACTAGAACCACTTTGTAATGAGGTAATGGATTTTACTGCCGTACCAAATTTTGTCCCTGCTTTTAATTTCGAACTATGGATGTGCTCTGCTATTGCTCTGTGGGGAAGATATTGTTCATGAAAAAATATGTTGTCGATTTCTCAATATCTTATCTTATTTCTTATATCCAAATACACGACTCTTTTACATGAAATAAAGGTTTCTTTTCAAGGGGATTAACACTCCTCCTCCTCACTGATGGTGTAGAAGTATTTGATTTTTTGAACAATGGAAACTTCTTATTGAAATGTTAGCAGTAGAAATTGTTATTTTCCTCTGGCATTTTTATAATTTTTTTTTCCTGGTTAAAGTATTCTTTCTTCCCTTGACAAATTGCGTTTTGTGCATGCTTAAGAATAGTTTACCAATGTTTCACTATTGAGTAACTTTAAATGAGACCAAGAATATTGAAAATCACAATTGAATTTTAAGTTTGAATACCTACATTACACAATGTATGCATGAAATTTTGATTAAGAGATGTTTTGGAAGAGACCACGAATCTTGAATTTCACAGTTGGGTTTAAAGTTTGAAAACCTACGTTACATAACATATGCATGAACTTTTGATTAAGAGAAGTTTCGAGTGTTACTTGTAGACAGTTAAATTAATAATGTATCGTTTTATCTATGAATAAGCAACAGATAGTTCTTAACTTCTAGCCCTGTTAAGCTATATGATGTGTACTTCTACTCTAAACTCAGTTAATTAACTTATTGCCTTTTCCTTCCAGAAATATCTGTCAACTGTTTTTGCAAGCAATTAAAATCGACTGTTAATGCCTAATATGCATGAATGTAGTCTCGCAATCTAACTCATTAAGTTCGTCCTCTATGTCTTGGAAGCAGAGCCATCATATTTTATTATGTTTCTTTTGCTGATCAGAGTCTTTTGTGTTTAGTCATGACCTGTTTGTTTTCGTCACATGTGGAACTGAACATGCATTACTGAAATAACAAACTCAAATCTTTGGGTGATTTAATCACTGTAAACAGTAATTCAGACAAGCATTTACTGAATAAAATTGATATCTTAAGTATATCTTGCTTTATATATTTTATACTCAGTACTCACCATGTGGAGTTTCAATTTTATTTGTAGTAAATTTGATAATTTATTTGTTCATTTCCAAGCAATGTAGTGAATACAACTTCCTTTGCCCTATTTCAGCTGGTCGCATATTTTTCAGAGCGCTTGATTTCGAAAGAGACTTTGCAGAGAAATGGTGTCATGCAGAGAAAATATGATGATCAGGTGCACTTAACTGCTAAAATTTAAGCTTTATTTGAGATACATGGAAAGTTTCATTTTGAATTTTGAGGTTGGTAACATGACATGTTGATAAAAAGCCAATATTAAACAATAAGAACTCGACCATTTATTATTCACTTGAAAAATATGTTGTTTTATCGATCAATTAGGTATTGATTTTCCCTAATTTCTATTTAACAAAGACGTTACATAATACATTGAAAATTTAAATATGCACAAGGGCTATATGTCAATATTTATTTTCTTAATGTACCTAGTATCTTATATCTTATGCACACTCTATTACTTTATGAGTGACTCACCTGTGTTATAATTGTTTTCGCAACATCTATTCTGTAGATTGTTATTGCATTCACGTATCGTCGTAATGGAGCGCTTATCAGTTGCAAGTACAGAGACATCAACAAAAGGTTTTGGCAGGTATAAACAATTGCTGATGCCGTACATAATTGAATTGAGCATTAAAAGTAATACATGATATTTAATTATTGTAAAAGAAGATAAACAGCAGTTATATATCTATTTTATCTGTACTTGATAGAAGACCATATGATTCAAAAGATTCTCTTCACAATTCTAGTTTCACATTTATTTCCTCTGTCAACTCTCTTACGAGGATTTCATTATGTTGACAAAGGTTATTGAACATGTGTGTCTAAATCCATGAAAAGTTGAGGGCTTAGTTGACTAATTGTGTATTCATATATTTATTGGAAAGTCCTTCACGGCTTGGTTGAATATTGCAATGCTAGTTTTAGCCCTGCCATAAGCAACATGAACCCCCTTATTATGTAGAGCCCACATGTCTTTTCTTGGCACCTTATCAAATGCCTTTTTCATATCAAATCAAACTGTTCTGCTGAAATTTCACAAAACGTAAATTGTTTCCATTGTTCTCATTTGAAATAAAATCAAACTGTTTTGCTGAAATGCGAGACTTTAGTCTTAATTTCACTCAATTATTCTTTCCCACAATTTCTATTTTACAACTTTAGCATGCTGGAAGATACTGTTAACTCTTAATATCTTCTGTTATAACTTTTTTTACATCTTTTTCCCCTCATCATCATTATTATTATTATTATTTTTGCAGGAAGCTGACACTGAAAAGATCTTTTATGGATTGGATGACATAGTTGGAGAAAGTGATGTTATAATTGTATGCATTCTGCCTGCTCTACAAATTATAAGGTTGAAGTTTTGCTTTATTCTTATTAGTTTATCGACTATGTACTTTAGGTTGAAGGTGAAATGGACAAGCTAGCAATGGAAGAAGCTGGCTTCCGAAATTGTATTAGTGTTCCTGACGGCGCACCTCCATCAGTCTCTTCAAAGGAGTTGCCACCTCTGGAACAGGTCTTTTTTATGCTCAATATGCTGATGTTATATATATATATTTTCACCTACACATTGCTAGAATATACTGTGATCTGTTATGCAATAATTAAATGTTAAAATCTGATGCTCTTGTCATAATTCTAATTCTGTAAAGCTAGGACACGAAGTATCAGTATCTGTGGAATTGCAAAGATGAACTAAAGCAGGTCTGTATTTGTTGTTATTCCACTCCTTTCTATGTACCGGTGAAAACTTCTTTATTCAACATCTCTCATTTTTCTCTCTGTTTATATTGATAGGCATCCCGGATTATCCTTGCAACTGATGGCGATCCACCTGGTCAAGCCTTGGCTGAGGAGCTTGCACGCCGTTTTGGGAAAGAAAAGTTAGCATGTTTCTATCTTGATTTAACTTATATAAATTTTCATTTATCTATTTGAGACCATCCTTGTAGTTATGCTTTCAATCAGCAGATGATTCCATTGTTTCAGTAGAAGTTTCATTTTTGTAGAGACAAACTACTTTCAAGTTGTTTTTGTGTGCTTAGTTCCAATAATTTCTGTTTTAAGATTAAGGTTGCCCGTATAAATCTTTTATACTATGGGATTGTCTAATTTTAGCATTCTTTTGATTTATGGTTATATGACAGAATGAATGTTCCACCATTCTACGCCTGTTTCCTATTGGAAAAAAAAAGCCAAGTCCCACAAAATAAAATTATGGCCTGAAATGAGCTTATAAAGAGTGGCACCCCTCACCTTACAAACTGGTTTTGTAAGGATGAGTTAAAGCTCCGATTGATCGGGCCACCAAGCCCCATAGCACCGGGTGTGAGGAGGGTGTATTGGGAATAACCAAGGCCTACATGGAATAAAAGTAAGGCTTGAAATGAGTTTATAAAGAGTGGCATCCCACCTTATAAGCGAGTTTTGTAAAGATGAGTTAGGCCCATTATCCAAACCTAATAATTCCTTTATTTTTATTAATGGGGGGGAATCAAGTCCTCCCTTTATGTAGGTTTCTCATTATGTGTTCATAATATTGTTCTAATGACTAACATTTTTCTCTTGTTTATCTGCAGATGCTGGCGTGTCAGATGGCCTAAAAAAGGGAAGACTGATGATTGCAAAGATGCAAATGAGGTTAGATATTGACATGATTGCGCAAGTTGTTCCTCTCAACTCCCACCCCAAAAATCTGAAATCCCCAAAATATAAAAATGCAAAAGCACGTGGGACATTTTTCTGGAGTTTAGACTTTAGACATCCTCATATTTTAATACATGCTTAGTACAATATCAACTGACAACGTAGATACATGTAACATACATAATTGTGTTGGTTACTCTTCTTTACCTGCTTCATGTTTTCAATTGTTCAAGCATGGCCTGCTGCATCCCATGGGTACTCCAAACATGGAGAAGTACCGGTACCGGGTTCGCACCCGTACCGGGTACGCGTATGGTACTCGTAACTTAGTACCGAACCATACCTATTTTTACTTAGTTGTTTTGTCGTAATTGGTGCAGCAATAATGTACGGGCGTTGACAAAATAACCAAAATTATCTTGCTTTTGATGAAAATAGTAGAGGGGATGCATAAAAAAAAAAAAAAACTCAACCAACATGATGATAGAAGTGTAGTAATTCACTTGAAAAAACATTTTTTTGATGTTTTATGCCGACGTACCCGCACCTTCATTTTTTAAAGTTTGTCATATTACGTACCGGTACCGGTACCCGTACCTATGCATCATAGATGGCCTGTAAATTTATTATTCATTAATACATGGCTTGTTATTGTGGATGCTTATATTAGTAGATATAAGCCGGCTGTTTGAAACATGGGAATGCAGACTTGAGTTAGAATTATGCTTATACGATTTCATTTCTGATGCATACCATTTGAAGATGTTTGTTTGTAATTTTACTCTTTGACAACCTTGTAACATATTCACAGGTTCTCATGTATTTGGGCCCCGATGCACTGAAGGAAGCGATTGAGAATGCAGAACTATATCCTATACGTGGATTGTTTACCTTCAGAGATTACTTTGACGAGCTTGACGCATATTATCATCGAACTTTGGGATATGACACTGGTCTCTCAACTGGCTGGAATAATCTGAATGGGTTATACAATGTAAGGGTTGTATATTTTATTTGTACGTCTTCTTATTATCATACTAAACCTGTGTTGTATATTTGTTGATTTTTTGTTTTTAGGGAGATATACCAAACAACATAAGAAACCATCATGATTGCTGGCTGACCTCTTTATATAACTTGGTTAACTTGAATATTTATATTTAAAAGTCAAATCATGTAATAAGATAGATATTAATAAATTGTCTCCATGAAAAAAGATGCAGAGTTTGTTTGAATGTTGTATGTTGTAGTTGGAAGTGAAACACTGAATTTTGATTGTAATTTGAGTTTAGCAGGATATTGTATCATATATGCATTTAATTGTAAAATACTTTTCAGTTCCTTGCCTTTTTTCACACAATATCTTGAATAATTATTTATGGATTTTTTTTATTTTTAAAATGATTAATTATTTGGAAATTATTTCTGTTATTAAAATTTGTTTTTTTGGCTGTTTCAAGTTAGTGATTTCATCTACAGTCAACGTAAATTACCAAACATTATCCCACTGGCGG
>Ga0315914_1011550_pt1 | contig 10544 bp, 2 predicted proteins | sample MpolenodulesMG_FD_203920 | JGI IMG/M metagenome (GOLD analysis project Ga0315914, IMG submission 203920) | Medicago polymorpha root nodule microbial communities from Los Angeles, California, United States - elongated nodules | ecosystem: Host-associated > Plants > Roots > Nodule | place: USA... | reverse complement strand
TGGCGAGATATGCTTCTGATGTTCAGCGCTTCTGATGTTCTTGCTTCTGATAACTAGCGCTTCTGATGACGTGTCTTCAGGAGCTCTTCTTCAGACTCGTTTCTTCAGACGCAGTTCTTCAGACGCATCACTTCAGACGCAGTTCTTCAGACGCAGTCTTCCAGATGCTTTAAGCTTCAAATAAATTCTTTTGCTCTTGAACTTGTTCAATCAGAATCTCTAAGAATAGTACTTTGATTATGGATCCTGCACACTTGAACAAATTATTTAGCATATCCAATTGATTATTTTGATACCTTGTTATTGTCAAAACTCAATAGGTGACTTGTGAAACACCCTTGTTCCAACAGTGACGACCTTGTTCGTGATGGTACCACATGCATGTAGGAGTCGTGTCTATGCGCATTGCATGATTTGTCATGAGTCATAATTGCTTATGTGCTTGGTGGATGTTGTGAATGGTGAATTATGTGATTTAGTTGAATACTTGCATAAATGTTTATGTGCATTGGTGAACTTGGTGAATTGTGTACTTGATGATGTTTTGTTATACTTGTACACATGGTGATTTTTGATTGACGATGTTTACTTTGGTGGAAATAATGAAGTGTGATTTATATGAATGTGATTTTATGATCTTTTGGTGACGATGACTTTATTCCTTATACTTTGAAATGATGAATTGTTTTTGTTGAGTTGATTAGGCTAAATGAGGAATAAGGTGAGTAATCCTTTCATTGATTGACGTTGATAAATGATGAGTTTATGTCGATGACTTGATTAGAGATTGAATATACTTGCTATTCTATATGGTTTGATAACATGTTTGATGTGAACTGGGGATATATATATGTGTGTGATGGTAGTATTCTAGGAATGTTGAGTATGTATATGTGTTATGCATGAATCCTTGAATGCTTATGTTTAACTATATCTTGATTATGATGATGTAAAGCTAACCCCCACTGGTCGTTCGGTTGATCGCCTGCCTATTTGTATGAATGGGTAGACGTCGTGCAGGAGTAGCTTTGTTGCTTGCTTGGTGAGTGCTTGAGGATAGTGGGAGCTTCCTCCGTTATCTGTTTTTGGAGTCTTAGTATATGACTCTGATTTAGGATGTCGGTCTTTCTTTTATTTTGGTATTGACTATGTTGTTGAGATTTTACTCATATGTTGAGATTGAAGATTTATTTGAGGATGTATTTTTAATGCTTATGACATGGCTATTTGGAGATGTATGCTATTTATCCGCTGCGACGTTTTTGAGAAATTTTTAGTATGCATATTTTGAGAACTATTGAAGACGTGGCGTCTATTTCTTGAATATTTGTATTATTCGCACATTTTATCGCTTTAATAGAAGTAGGGCGTTACACAAGGGGACTAAACTACTCTTGCGTTGTGTGACGAACCAGTATAAAAATGGTTGTGTCTGCTTTCTCTCTACCTATCTATCTTTTATCTTTGTGCTCTGTATTCCGCTACCCACAGACTGTGTAGCCAAATTTGTAATCATCAGATTCTGAGCAGCTTTTAACACTTAGAAGAAGTAAACCAGAAAAAGTCAACACAACTCAACTCCCTTCTTGTATTTTTCTCATCTTCAGGTGTCCCAACTTACCCTCGTTACCCTTCCAACTTTACGACGGACATAGAGTTCAACTAGCTAGAACTAACCCTAATAGGGGAAATGCAAGGTTACAAGAGGTATATGATATCTAAAATGAGTCACAATAGGAGTAATATATTTTCAGTGCGACATGATTGGAATCAACCTTCAAGGTGATTTAGATCATGCAACCTAGAACAAGATTTTATCAATTTATACATAATGTGATTTGAATAAATACTATCGATGTTTCAAACCATGTTGCGATTTTCTATTCCTAATGCATGTTAGCATGAGTTATTTAAATCACAATTAATGTACCATGATGTCTGTTTGAATCACATTAGAAATTTTGTAAAAACATTGTTTAAAACCATGTTTCTATAGTCCTACTTTACCTCATAACATTCGAATCAATATCTTATAGATAGAGTAATTCATAAGTACTAGAACAAGAAAACATAACCAAATTAACAGAAATGATAAACAATTGTTACCATGGGTTTCCAATCTATTAAACAAAATATGTAAAATTCAAGAGACCACCAATCAACTAATGTACAAACAATTTCACACATGCATGCACCAATCTACAAATTGAACATGATCTCTCTTCAAATTCACGTAGTTTCATATTCTCAATTTATCTCAATTAAACTCTTATATCCCAAACCTTCACTCATTCGTTACATTCATGTAGAGGAAGGGAATGGAAACCAACCTCGAAATGACGACGATCTAACAAATTAAGATAGTTAAATGATAACGATGATGACATATTCTTCAAATTATTGTCCTCTTTTATCTTTTCCCTCTTTAATTTTGTGCTTATTTCTTCTTTCTACAATTCCAATCTCATTTTCTTTCCCTTATCTCTTGATCTTCTCTACTAATACAATCTTTCTTTTCTTTTTCACCCTTGTGAATTTTCCCTTCTCTCTTATTTCACTTTTCTTCTTCTCACATGTTCTGATCTTTAAAAGTGTCTTTCCCACCTTCTCTTTTTCTATGACCTGTGTTGTGTGAAAGGGTGCGAGTGAGCATTAAGATGGTTGGATATATGTGTGTGTTGGTATGGGTGAGTTGTTGTGTGTATGATATTCATTAACTAAGTCCACTTTTAGATGCTATAGTGAATATTTTGTATGGCTTGAGATTCCAATAAAAACTATTTACGGATGAAAATATGGGGTGCTATAGTGAATATTTTGGATGCTTTAAAGGGATTAATTATAATTTAATTAATAATCTTAAGATGATTGTTATTTAGGATATTGTTTTTTAATCAACTAGAATTTAGTGAATAATAGAGCGGTGCCTTTTGACAAGTAACTTATATATCTAACAAAATAGCATGTAAAGTCTGTGTGATGCAGGAAAAACTTTTAGCATGTAAATTATGGAATTAAACCTTAAAGAGGAATGTGCAACAAGAAATATTTGCTTTGAACCTTTGAGTAATAGTTCTTTAAAGTTATTATGGTACTTTAGACGAAGTTAGGCGCGGTAAAAATACAATGGGTGAAACAATTCTTTATGTAGTATATTGGTTTGGGTGGTTGGGGGTATGTGGTGTTGCAGTTTAGTATTAAAAGTGAAGCTGGATTATAATTTTTAAAATAATTCAATTCAAAATGTTATTGGAGTACATGGTTTTAATCATGGAAATAGTGAAGTTAGAAACATTTTCAATGGTTTGAGGGAGTTTTACGATTACACATATAGATTGGAATATTTGATCCCCAACCTGATGTTAGGGGTTGAGTTGTAAGGACTCTAATTAGATTAAAATTCTAATTTATACCTATAAGGTTCTATGTAGTTGTGAGGTCAAACGAAATTATTAATTTGGGTGTACTTTAGATTTTCGAGATTTTTTGTAAAAACAATTTTTGTAATAAGTGAATGAATATGGATTGTATGTGGTTTGTAATAAGTGAACGTAATTATCTTTAGGGAACCTTATAAATGCTTGATAAATAGATTTTATATTGGCGTTTCAGATTTGGATTGTTAGCTACATATATGTCTTCTACTCTCATTGTTGCAGCATGGAAACCATTGGATTAGTTTTCTGTTACTCAATTGTTAGATCGATGTGTACTAATAACATTATTCTCGGTAACTTTTTTTTTGGACCAAATTATTCTCAATAACTTCTAACAGCAAACAAATGTAACAACACTTCCATAATACAATAATGTGGTTTTGAGAAGATCAGATAACTTTGAATGTTCGACAAACAAAGACTTAAATGTTACAAAACTCACAAAAATACCAAAATTATTATTGTAAATGAAATTATACTTTTAGAATTACCATGTAATAATTTTTCAACTTAATTTCTACTAACAACATTGACAAATCGTCCTTATGCACTTTGCATATTCAGGAACAATACACGGCATTATATGACAATCTTCGTCATCCTGACATAAATAAACTCCTGTGACATCAATTATTAAAAATTAATGTTAATAATAAGGAATGAAATATTATGTATATGACAAAGTAATTTTGAAAAATATAGTATATAATGGACTTACCATCGGTTACCATGATAAATATGAAAAGAAAAAGTATCACTAAATAAAAATACTTGCAAGTTTCAACCATATTATTCCTTGCTTGCAAGGAGAAATATACAATTGTATTATAAATTTATAGTGTGAAAAACTTGATGTTTCAAATTAAAATAATTGTTAAATGTCTCTTAGGTGTATCTATGTGTTATTTTTGTATTTATAGCTCACTGAATCGATCATTTGAGCTTAAATGTCTCTTGATTGTCATTAGATGTGATTTTTTTACCAATATTTCATTATTATTATTATTATTATTATTATTATTATTATTATTATTATTATTATTATGAATTTATTATTATTGTTATTGTTGTTTTCGTTTCTGTGTTATCCTTTCATGATGACATGGGTAAAGCCCAATAGAGAAGTTATAATGTTAATTAATGATGATAAAATCAATCGTATGAAGTGTAAACATATTTTCTTAGTTTATCTTTCTTTTCTATTGTCTCTTTTGTTTATCTTTTTCGAGGGTTATGGTTTGCTCCCCCTCTTGTGTATATTTCTTTCTATATACATATTTTGGGTGACTGGCAGAGGATGTAAGTTTTTGGGGGTGCCGACATAGTCGGAATGTCTAAGTTCTCCTTGATGTTTTTTTTCACTTTTGCCTTATAAAAAATAAAGTTTTTTCTAGATTACCTTTGAAGAATGGTAGGTAATTTACCCACCAACCAATAAAAATGAGCAATTTATTGGTGGGGTCAAGATAATTTATGGATATCACCTAAAAAGGTGAATGTTCATTGGTTGAGGTAAATTACCCACCGTTCTTTCATGGATACCCTAGTTGTCACCAAAAAATATTAATTAAGCATTACAAATATGAAAACTACATGAGTCGAATAAAATGTTCTTTCTCACACAAGGAAATAAAGGTGATTTTTTCATTATAAAGATTTATACTAGGCCATGCAAGCATTGCCAACAGATGAAAAAACATGGCCATAAAATGATAATATATAAAGTCTTTCACGTGCTTCTAAGTTTCTACATCTTGTTTTCCGCCATAAAAAAAGTTGTTGCCTCTTCTTTTTAAGTCATGGTTGAAAAAGCGTAGATGTAAATAATTTGTGATATCAAGTTAACACGATGGTGAATGTTGTTGGAACAAGAAATGTCTTGTACAATTCCTCTAAAGTTTTGATCATAACAAAGTATTGAAGAACAATTGGATATACTAATATTTGTTCAAGTGTGCAGGACCAACAAATATATCTATCAAAGTATTGAGCAAGTATTAAAGCATCAGAAACACAAGAGAAGCTCAAAAGACTATGGTAGAAGATATGATGAAAGGTCAACCAAAAGTCAACTCATTGGATCAGAAGAAATGGACACCTCTCAGAAGCTGAAGAGATCATCAAACTTTGTGGATATCATCAGACTTAGAAGACTTCACCAGACATAGGAGACCCCATCAGACTTGGAAGACCTTCAGACTTCATAAGCACTTGAGGGACCCAGACTCTACATGAGATTTGTCGTCTTCTGTAGTTGTCCACAACAAAGGATCTGAGCACAGTTTTGTCTTCTTCTGACCACATGTAGAAACAAGCAAAGAACTTCAAGGGTAATAAGAATGAACATATACTTCTAGTTTCAGCAAAAGATTTTCGAATGACTATCCAACAGAATTATCCATATCAGGAAATGGCTCAACGTCCTTGATTTGAAACTTCTCAACGACTCTTAATGCGCTGACACTCTTCTCAAACATCTCTCAAATCCTTGCATATATAAGGAGCTAAAGACATGAAAAAGATGAACATGACTCTTCTATTTTTACTGTGTCATTACTCTACCAAATCAAATTGTGCAAAAGACTTAGGAATTTTTTTTCCAACTTTTGTATCTTAGAAATCCTTAAAGTCATAAGAGTATGTTCAACATGGTTTAGTTTACACCAACAATTTTTTATCCGGTGTAAGAACAATTTTTTTTATATTTGTTGTAAACAAATGGAAGTCTCTTGCCTACAAATCGTGAGCACCAGAAGTTTCTTTCACTTGTGATTGAACAAAAGAAGTCTCTTGGGGTTGCCCTTGAGCACTAGAAGTATCTTTCATGTGTGCTTGAGCATGAGAAGTCCCTTGTGTTGGAACAAAATATGTTTAACATTACCCTTTGAGTTTTGATGATAACAAGGTATTAAAAGTGTCAATTGGATATGCTAATATTTGTTCGAGTATGCAGGACCATAGACAAAATTTAAGTGTCTCTTTAAATCATAGGTTATGGAAGAACAAATGAGAACAATGGAATCAACAAGAAGGAAGCTTGAAACATCTGAAGAAAAGAGGTTCTGAAGATAAGCGGTTCTGAAGAAGCTGACGTCATCAGAAGCACCTCTTCGGAAGTTGGTCACCAGAAGCTGATGTCATCAGAAGCATCTGAAGATCATTAGGAGCTGAAGATCATCAGAAGCTAGAAGACTGAAGAACTTCAAAATGTTGTTCAAATGAAGATTAAATCACGCCTGTCATTGCAGAAGATTGGGAGAATAAAACAACGACTATTTCAAATGGATTTGAAGGCATTGGATGCTTATTCAGTTGAGAGCATTGAAAAAGGACTTTTGTACGAAGTGTACAACCACTATCTCCACTACTCTGTTTTTGTGTCTCTTAGTACAAGAACAACAGCTGTGCCTGCAACGGTGTTCCTCCAGACTTGGAATGGATTTGAAATTAATCCTTCATAGGACAATAACCAAATCAGGCATAAGATCATTGGTGATCTGGTCAAGTTTCAAACGACTCTATTTGATGTGCTGGAAATTTCCAACGTATCTTTCACACCTCTATATAAAGGAGTGAAGACCTGTTGTTTGGACATACAAGACTCATACAACAATTTTATAAGTGCCAAAACTCTGCTGAAATTGTTTCACATCAAAGTTCACTTAGAATTTCTTATCAAAGTTCACATCTTAGAAATTCTAGAATCTTAAGAGTCTGTATCTGATTTGCATTGTGAACACCACTGATTGTATATCAAGTGTTCAACCTCAAACAAATTTCTGTGTAATTCTGTTTGAATAGAAATCTCTTGCAGTTGTGCTTGAGCATAGGAAGTCTCTTGATTGTGTTCTTGAGCATAGGAAATCTCTTGCAGTTCTGCTTGAGTAATTTGAAGTCTCTTGCTAGTTGTAGCAGTGAGCAGTTGTAATCAAATATTACATTTTAGTGAACTCTCCTTGGAAGTGCAAGGGGGACATGACTACTTCCGGTTTGTGGAAGGAACCTGTATAATTGCTTTGTGTCTTTCTTCTCTCTCTCTCTCTCTCTCTCTCTCTCTGTTTTTATCCGCTGCATTTTGATTCTGATTATCACTTTTGAAGATGAACTCTATCTACTTCTGATCAGTGACTTCAGTAGGAGAAAACAAAGAAAAAGGCTAACACAATTCAACCCTCATTCTTGTGTTTTTCTCACCTTCAATTGGTATCTAGAGCCTTGGTCTGTTGTCTTAACACTTAACAGTGTAACAGAAAAAGATCTGAGAAAAACATGTCTGGTGAAGACACCTCTACCAATAGAAACAACAATGTTGTACCATATGATTATGGTGACAAGAAAGCTGAGTCTGGTAAAGTTCCAAAGTTTAATGAAGATCCTGAAGAACTTTCTTGGTGGAAAACCAATTTCTACAGTTATGTCATGGGTTTAGATGAAGAACTGTGGGACATTCTTGAAGATGGTGTTGGTGACTTAGTCCTTGATGAAGAAGGAGCTGCTATTGATAGAAAGAAACACACTCCTGAACAGAAGAAACTTTACAAGAAACATCACAAGATCAGAGGATCATTTGTCACTGCTATACCTAAAGCAGAATACATGAAGATGAGTGACAAATCTACTGCAAAAGCAATGTTTGCTTCTCTCTGTGCAAACTATGAAGGTAGTAAGAAAGTTAGAGAAGCAAAAGCTCCTATGCTTGTTCATCAGTATGAGTTGTTCAAAATGAAAGATGATGAAAGTATTGAGCAAATGTACTCAAGATTTCAGACTCTAGTTTCTGGACTTCAAATACTGAAGAAAAGCTATGTAGCTTCTGATCATGTGAACAAGATACTTAGAAGCTTACCTGCAAGATGGAGACCTAAAGTTACTGCTATTGAAAAAGCTAAAGATCTAAACACTCTAAGTGTTGAAGATCTTGTCAGCTCTCTCAAAGTTCATGAGATAGGTCTAAATGAGCATGAACCTACTAAGAAGATTAAATCTATTGCTCTACCATCTAAAGGGAAGTCATCAAAGCTTTTAAAGTTATTGAATCTGAAGATGAATCACCTGATGGAGATTCTGATGAAGATCCTATTGAGAAAATGGCTCTACTTTCCAACAAGCTTGAGTGTCTGGCTAAGAAGAACAGGAAGTTTCTAAGCAAGAGAGGTGGCTACAAAAGCTTCAAGAAAGAAGATCAGAAGGGATGCTTCAACTGTAAGAAGCTTGGACATTTCATTGCTGATTGACCTGATCTTCAAAAGGAAAATTCAAAGGACAAGTCAAAGAAATCAAGCTTCAACCCAAGAAAATTCAGGAAGCAGATTAAGAAGAGTTTAATGGCAACCTGGGAAGATTTAGACAGTGAATCTGGGTCTGAAAAGGAAGAAGTTGAAGATGAGGCAAATGTAGCTGTGGGGTTAGTAGCTACACTAACATCAGAAGCTAAACCTGACTCAGACTCTAAAGATGAAAATGAGGTATACACTAAAATTCCCAGAAAAGAACTTATTGAGTCTTTTAAAGAGCTCTTTACACATTTTGAAGTTAGAACCAATGAGTTGAAAGATTTAAAAGAAAAATATGTTGAGTTAATGAAACAACAAGAATCAACTCTATTGGATCTAAAAGCTTCTGAAGAAGGACTTAGAGGGTTTGACTTCATTTGTAAAACTTATGAAGAGAAGCTCAAGTTTCTTTGTCAAAAGCTACAAGAAAAGTGTAATGGAAAATCCTTAAGTAAACATGAAATTGCTCTTGAAGACTTCATTATATCTGGTATTGACAGAAGCAAAGTGGCTTCTATGATTTATACCATTTACAGAAACAACGGTAAAATGATTGGATTTTTAGAAGGAAAACCTAATGAAATCAATCTCAAAGCATGTTGTGAATGCATCAAGGAAGGGTTGAAAACCTTCTTTGTACCTGAAGGTGCTAAGTTTGAAACTGTTGTTCAGTCAGAACCTGAAGCTTCCAGCTCTAAGGCTAAGATCATTTCAAAGCCAAAGAACCCTAAGCCCAAGGCCATGATAAACTCTGATTCTAAAACTTCAAAGATCAAGATTCTGAAGAGATCAGAACCTGTTCCTCAGAGTCTGTTGAAACCAGAGTCTAGTATCTTGAAGTCTAAGTTTCAGAAGAACAAAACAGTTGTTGCTTCATGGGAATCAAAACCAAAAGATGCTAAACCTAAGGTATTGGTTAATCAGAAGCAATCAAACTTACAGCACAAGGTGTAACAACCCGTTTTTTGCTAGATTTATTTTGTTATTTATTTATATGTGTTTTTATGTACTTATAAGTGATTAATTGCCTCTGTGTGTATTTTGGGTTAAGATTAGTGGATTTCGGTGTTAGAAGGGTATTGTAGTCATTTTAGACTCGGGGGTATTTTGGTCATTTTTTGAGCAAGGGTAAATTAGTAATTTCTTGGTGAGAGTTAATTTTAGTGTTTCAAGTGAGAACCATTATTTTTACCAAGTTACTATTCAGTAGTGGTAATTAGTTTTGAACCGGTAATTATTCGATAACTTTTAACTGTTAGTGGATAGAAACTTTGGGAGTTAGTTTATAAGTGTAGTGAGCACATTAAGGCATTAAGAGGGTTAAGCCCAATTGTGTAGAGACTATATAAGCATTAGTCATTAAAGAAAATAGGGTTACACAATCATTTTACAAATTTTGAGAAGAGGTAGAGAGAGAAAGAGCAAGAGGAAGAGGAGAGGGTTTGAAGAGAGAAGCTCGAGGAACCAAGAGGTGATAGAGATTCTAGGAGCTTAAATGAAGCTTTTGCTAGGATTATTGCTTATTGTGGTAAGGGGGTTAGATTTCAATCATAATCTCTTAGTTTAATTTCTTCTTTAATTATATGCATAAGTGCTTAATTGTGAAAAGTGGTTATTGTGATTTTAATTGGTGAAATTCGTGCTTATGTTTGGATGCAATGTTTGGGTATATGAATTTGAAGATAATTAAGTTGTTAATGTTGAATTTTATATGCCTATGATGTATATACATGTATACTTGTGTTTTACCCAAAATTGATGTAGAATGAATTGTTGTTGATGGATTGTTGATGAATTCATGTTTGATTGATGTTGTTGTTGTTGTTGATAATTC
>Ga0315914_1011549_pt1 | contig 10544 bp, 9 predicted proteins | sample MpolenodulesMG_FD_203920 | JGI IMG/M metagenome (GOLD analysis project Ga0315914, IMG submission 203920) | Medicago polymorpha root nodule microbial communities from Los Angeles, California, United States - elongated nodules | ecosystem: Host-associated > Plants > Roots > Nodule | place: USA... | reverse complement strand
ATGATGGAGTTATCATCTTTGTTGACTACTGTGCAGCTGGTCTTATCATACAACACATCATAACCATTGTCACAAAATTGACTGATACTCAAAAGGTTATGTTTGAGATAGAGGCGTTACCAATAGTTCCCGTACCAATGATCTTGCCAGATTGGTTGCCTCCAAACTTCACATTTCCTCCTTCCTTCATTGCGAGGGTGAGGAACATAGATTTCTCTCCTGTCATGTGCCTTGAGCATCCACTGTCCAGGTACCATAACTTGTGCTTTTCTTTTGCCCTTAGGCATATCTGCAGTATTGACAGTTTTAGATTTAGGTACCCATTGCTTCTTGGGTCCTTTGGGGTTAGTACTTGAAGGTTTACTCTTCACTTCTTGTACTTTGTGCTTTGAGCTTGAGTGCTTCTGGTTAACTGATACCTCAGGTTTAACACCAATTGATTTTGGTTTCCAAGAAGCAACAACTGTTTTGTTCTTCTGAGCCTTTGACTTCAAGACATCAGACTCTGTTTTAGCAGACTCTGAGGAACAGATTCTGCTTTCTTCAGAATCTTGATCTTTCAAGTTCCAGGTTCAAAGTTTATCATTGCCTTAGAATTAGAGTTCTTTGGCTTTGAAGTGATCTTAGCCTTAGAGCTGGAAGCTTCAGGTTCTGATTGAACAACAGTTTTAGGCTCAACACCTTTAGGTACAAAGAAGGTTTTCAATCCTCCCTTGATGCATTCACAACATGTTTTAAGACTGATTTCCTTAGATTTACCATCTGAAAATCCAATCACTTTCCCATTGTTCTTGTAAATGTTGTAAATCATAGAAGCTACCTTGCTTCTGTCAATACCAGAAATAATGAAATCTTCAAGAGCAATTTCATGTTCGCTTAAAGTCTTTCCACTACACTTCTCTTGTAGCTTCTGAACTAGATACTTGAGTTTTTCTTCATAAGTTCTACAGATGAAGTCAAACCCTCTAAGTCCTTCTTCAGAAGCTTTCAGATCCAATAGAATTGATTCTTGCTGTTTTATCAAAACAATATATGTTTCTTTTAAATCAATCAACTCATTGATTCTGACTTCAAAGTGTGTAAGAAGTTCTTTAAGTGACTCAATTAACTCTTCTTTGGGAATTTTAGCATATACCTCATTTTCGTCTTCAGAATCTGAGTCAGGTTCTGCTTCTGAAGTCACTGTAGCCACTAACCCCACAGCTGCATTTGCTTCTTCTTCAGTTTCTTCCTTTTCAGACCTAGATTCACTGTCTAAGTCTTCCCAAGTTGCCATCAAGCTTTTCTTGATCTCCTTCTTGAATTTCCTTGTGTTGAAGCTAGCTTTCTTGGACTTGTCCTTTGTTTTTTCTTTCTGAAGATCAGGGCATTCAACAATAAAGTGTCCAATCTTCTTGCAGTTGAAGCATCCCTTCTGATCTTCCTTCTTTGAGCTTTTATAACCACCCTTCTTACTTAGAAATTTCCTGTTCTTTCTTGATAGATACTCAAGCTTGTTAGAGAGCATAGCCATCTTTTCAGTAGTATCTTCATCAGAATCTCCATCAGGTGATTCATCTTCAGACTCAATAACTTTCAAAGCTTTTGATGACTTCCCTCTAGATGGCAGAGCAATGGATTTCACCTTCTTAGCAGGTTCATGCTCATTCAGACCTATCTCATGATCGTTAAGAGAGCTGACAAGATCTTCAACACTTAAAGTCTTTAAATCTTTAGCTTCCTCAATAGCAGTCACCTTAGGTCTCCATCTTGCAGGTAAGCTTCTTAGTATCTTGCTCACATGATCAGAAGCTACATAGCTTTTCTTCAGTATTTGGAATCCAGCAACCAGAGTCTGAAATCTTGAGTACATTTGCTCAATACTTTCATCCTCTTTCATCTTGAACAACTCATACTGATGAACAAGCATAAGAGCTCTTACTTCTCTGACTTTCTTGCTGCCTTCATAGTTTGCATAGAGAAAAGCAAACATTGCTTTTGTAGTGGACTTGTCACTCATCTTCATGTATTCTGCTTTAGGTATAGCAATGACAAGTGATCCTCTGATCTTGTGATGCTTCTTGTAGAGTTTCTTCTGTTCAAGAGTGTGTTTCTTTCTATCAATAGCAGCTCCCTCTTCATCAAGGACTAAGTCACCAACACCATCTTCCAGAATGTCCCATAGTTCTTCATCTAAACCCATGACATAACTTTAGAAGTTGGTTTTCCACCAAGAAAATTCTTCAGGATCTCCATTAAACCTTGGCACTTTTCCAGATTCAGCTTTCTTGCCATCATAACCATAATCTTATGGTACCGCTGCACCTGAATGAGAACACCAGAACGAGAAGTGGATTCTTCAGCAGACATGTTTTTCTCAGATCTTTCTATGTTACATTGTTAAGTGTTAAGACAACAGACCAAGGCTCTGATACCAATTGAAGGTGAGAAAAACACAAGAAGGAGGGGGGGTGAATTGTGTTTGCTTTTTCCTCGTATTCTCCTACTGAAGTCACTGTTCAGAAGCAGATATATTTCAGCTTCAGAAGTGATAATCATAATCTAAATATAGTGGATAAAAACAGAGAGAGAGAGAGAAGAAAGACACAAAACAATTATACAGGTTCCTTCCACAAACCGGAAGTAGTCCTGTCCCCCTTGCACTTCCAAGGAGAGTTCACTAAAATGTAATCTCAAATTACAACTGCTCAATGCTACAACTAGCACGAGACTTCAAATTACTCAAGCACACAAATTTCCTATGCTCAAGCACACAAGCAAGAGACTTCCAATGCTCAAGCACAACTGCAAGAGACTTCTAATGCTCAAGCACACAAGCAAGAAACTTACAATCAAACAGATTTACACAGAAAATTGTTTGAGTTTGAACACTTGATATACAATCAGTGGTGTTTACAATACAAATCAGTTACAGACTCTTAAGACTCTTGAGACTGTAGAATTTCTAAAATATGGACTTTGCTAAGAAACTCTAAGTTACTTTGAAATGCAAAACAATCAGAGTATGAACTTTGAATTGTTGTGAGAGTCTAGCATTTGTATGCATGTGTATTACTTAAGTGTGTTGTATTGTCCTCTCCAACTAGCAGGTCTTCACTCCTTTATATAGAGGTGTAAAAGATATGTTGGAGAATTGCCAGCACACAAAAAGAGTCGTTTGAAGCTTGTTGATAATCACCAATGATCTTTTGCCTTATATGGTTGTTGTCCTATGAAGGATCAATTTCAAATGCATTCCTTGTATGAGGGAACATTTCTGCAAGCAGAGCTGTTATGCTTGTCTTGATGCAGAGACACGAACAAAGTAGTGGAGGAAGTGGTTGTAAAGTTCGTACAATTGTCCTTTGTCAACGCTCTTGATAGAACAAGCATCCAATGCTTTCAAATTTCATCTCAAAGGCCATTGTTACACTCTTTCGGTCTTTTGCAAATCTTAGACATGATCAAAACATATTCCCAGCTCTTGAATCTTTAAGATTTTTCATCTCCTGATGAACTTCAGCTTCTGGTGATCTTGCTTCTGATGAGGCGCTTCTGATGAACTTGCTTTTGATGACGTCATCACTTCAGGAGCACTTTTCTTCAAACGCTTCAAGCTTCCTTTTTGTTGATTTTTTGCTCTCTTTTGTTCTTCCAGAACCTTATAAAGATATCAAATTTTGTCTATGGTCCTGTACACTTGAACAAATATTAGCATATCCAATTGACAATTTTTAATACCTTGTTATCATCAAAATTCTAAGGGTAACTCATGTTAAACATTTTTCGTTCCAACAATCTCCCCACTCTAAGGGTAATGTTTGTTAAACTTATTTTGTTCCAACAATTATATCCAATGGTGGTGAGTTGTTGAACATGTGCATAGTGTGTCATATGTTCATGAATTCATAAGTTATGGGGTGACGACCTAGACGTTGTTGTGGGATATTTATATCCAGTTGAGGTGACATCGTGGGGTGATGGCCTAGACGTTGTTGGTGTCGGTACCACATGCATATAGGTATCGTGTCCAGGCGCATTGCATAATTTGTCACAGGTCATAATTGTTTATGTGTTTGGTGGATGTTGTGAATGGTGAATTAGTAATTTGTAGATTGTGAATTATGTGATATGTGCATGGTTGTTTATGTACATTGGTGAATGTGGTGATTTAAAATGATGATGTTTATTTTGGAGAAATGTTGAAGTGTGAATTATGTGTATGTGATTGGGTGATCTTTTGGTGACGATAATTTCCTTGTTTATAATTGTAAATGTTGAATTGTGTTTGTTGAGTTATTTATGCTAAATGAGGAATAAGGTGAGTAATTCTTGTATTCTTTGATGTTGTTAAGTGATGAATCTTGGTAATGATTTAAGGTTTGAATATGCTTGATGTGTTATGATAACATGATTAAAGTTGAACGGGGGTGATATACGTGTGATGGTAATATTCTAGGAATGTTGAGTATGTATATGTGTTATGCATGAATCCTTGAATGTTTATGATTGTTTATGTTTGATTATGTTTGATGTGAAGCTAACCCCAGTGGTCTGCCTACCTATTTGTATGAATGGGTGGACGGCGTGCATGATTGATCTTTTAGCTTGCTTAGTGAGTTGCTTGAGGATATCGAGAGCTTCCTTTGTTTATTTGTTTTAGAGTCTTAGTATAGGCTCTGATGTAGGTTGTCGGTCTGTATTTGTTTGGATTGATTATGTTGTTGAGATTTTACCCATATGTCGGGATTTTCAGATTTTATATGGTGACTTATGTATGTTGATTTCATGGCATGTATATTTTTGGAGATGTACGTTTATATCCGCTACGACTGTTGAGAAATTTTATATATGCATGTTGTTTGGAAATCTTTTGTAGACGTAACGTCTATTTCTTGAATATTGCATTATTCGCGTGTTTTATCGCTTTAATAGAAGTGGGGCGTTACAAGTTGGTATCAGAGATATGGTCGGTCTTGTGCAGACCAAAACCGGGTGATTTTCCCTGTTATATGGGACATGTATGCAAGTACTGTCGATACTTGTTGTGTTGTTATGTTCCTTTAGGTAGATTTGAGCATAGTGGGGGAGTAGCAAGTTGCTTCAAGTGTGCTGGGTCTGGAAAGGGAGGTATCTTTGGCTGCAGAGGCTCAGTTGGTTGTGGTTTGTGTTAAGTGTCATGTTGATTTAGGATATTGTTTGCTTCATTGAAGGAAATTAGTGATAAAGGAATTGGTGATTTTCCGGTAATGCAAGAGTTTCCAGAAGTTTTTTCGGACGCCATTATCAAATTACCGCCAGAGATAGAAGTGGAGTTTGCAATTGATTCAGTACTAGGAACAAGTCCTATTTCAACTACACCATATCAGATGTCTGCATCAGAGTTGTGTGATTGGAAGAAGCAGTTAGAAGAGTTGCTCGAGATGTAGTTGTGTGCTAAGCTGTCGAAGTGTGAGTTTTGGTTGCGGGAAGTAAGTTTCCTTGGTCATGTGATTTCGAAGTAAGTTTCCTTGGTCATGTGATTTCGAAGGGTGGTATTGCGGTGGATCCGTTGAAGGTGGATGCAGTGTTGCTGTGGGAGTCGCCAAGGTCTGTTTTTGAGATTAGAAGTTTTCTTGATTGGCAGGTTACTATCGCAGGTTTATCGAAGGATTCTCTAAGTTGGCGTTGCCATTGACACAGTTGACTAAGAAAGGACAAGCTTATGTTTGGGATGCTAAGTGCGAGAAGAGTTTCTTGCCGAATCTGAATGAATCGTTTGTTGTGTATTATGATGCTTCTAAGATGGGTCTTGGTGGTGTGTTAATGCAGAATCGTCAATTTGTGGCTTATGCGTCGAGGCAGTTGAAAGTGCATGAGAAGAATTATCCGACTCACGATTTAGAATTGGCAGCAGTTGTGTATGTGTTGAAGATTTGGAGGCATTATCTGTATGGTTCTAAGTTTGAAGTGTTCAGTGACCACAAGAGTTTGAAGTACTTGTTTGATCAGAAAGAGTTAAATACGAGGCAGAGAAGGTGGTTGGAGTATCTTAAGGATTTTGATTTTCAGTTAAGTTATCATCCTGGAAAGGCGAATGTGGTGGCATATGCCTTGAGTAGGAAGACGTTGCATATGTCTTCTTTGATGGTTAAAGAGTTGGAGTTGATTGAACAGTTTCGAGATTTGAGTTTGGTTAGTGAGTTGACGCCAGATGGTGTGAGGTTAGGAATGTTAAAGTTGACGAGTAATATTTTGGAAGAGATTAAAAATGGTCAGAAGGAAGACTTGGAACTTGTAGATCGTGTGGTGTTGGTAAACCAAGGTAAAGGTGGGGATTTCAGATTGGATGAGAATGGTGTTTTGATGTTTCGTGATCGAGTTTGTGTACCGGATGTGCTTGAGCTTAAGAAACGGATTTTAGACGAAGGTCACAAAAGTAGTCTAAGTATTCATCCAGGAGCGACAAAGATGTATCACGATTTGAAGAGGTTTTTTTGGTGGCTTGGGATGAAGAATGAGATCGCAGGGTTTGTGTATGCTTGTTTGGTTTGTCAGAAGTCGAAGATTGAACATCAGAAGCCGTCGGGTTTGATGCAACCGTTGTTTGTGCCAAAGTGGAAGTGGGATAGTACCTATATGGATTTTGTTGGAGCTTTGCCGAAGACTGTGAAGGGTTTTGATTCGATTTGGGTGATTGTTGATCAGTTGATGAAGTTAACACATTTTGTTCCTATCAAGATCGGTATGTCTGTGGCGAGAATGGCTGAGATCTACATTGAGCAGATTGTCATGTTGCATGGTATTCCTTCTAGTATTGTGTCAGATCGGGATCAGAGGTTTACTTCTAAGTTTTGGGAGAGTTTGCAAGCTACTTTGGGAACTAAGTTAAGATTGAGTTCTGCTTATCATCCCCAGACCGATGGGCAGACAGAGATGACTATTCAAAGTTTGGAAGATTTGTTGAGAGCTTGTGTTGTGGAACAAGGTGTCAGTTGGGTCGAATGTTTACCATTGATTGAGTTTACTTACAACAACATTTTTCATTCTAGTATCGATATGACACTGTTTGAGGCTTTGTATGGACGAAGGTGTAGAACGCCGTTGTGTTGGTATAAGTCAGGTGAAAGTGCCTTGTTAGGACCGGAGGTTGTGCAAGAGACTACAGAAAAGGTTAAGATGATTCAAGAGAAGATGAGAGCGTCTAAGAGTAGGCAGAAAAGTTATCATGATAAGAGGAGGAAGGACATTGAGTTTTAGGTTCGTGATCATGTGTTTTTGAGGGTGAACCCTGTAACCGGTGTTGGACGTGCTTTGAAGTGTCGGAAGTTGACTCCTTGTTTCGTTGGACTGTTTGAGATTGTTGAGAAGGTTGGGGTTGTAGCGTATCGTATTGCGTTACCACCGTCTTTGTCGAATCTTCATGATGTGTTTCATGTGTCTTAGTTGCGGAAGTATGTGTATTATGCGTCTCATGTGATTCAAGTGGATGATTTGGAAGTAAGAGATAATTTGACCGTTGAGACTTAGCCAGTAAGGATTGAAGATCGGGAGGTAAAGCGTTTACGAGGCAAAGAGATCATTTTGGCGAAGGTGATTTGGGTTGGACCAACTAGTGAGAGTTCTACTTGGGAATCAGAGAGTAGGATAAAGGTTTCGTATTCGGAGTTGTTTCCTTCAGGTAATTTTCGAGGGTGAAAATTCTTTTTAGAGGGGAGAGTTGTAACAAACCGTTTTTCGCTAGATTTATTTTATTATTTATTAATGTGTGTTTATATGTGATTGTATGTAATTAATTACCTTTATGTGCTTTTTGGTTGGAATTAGTGGGATTTGTCGTTAGAAGGATATTTTGGTCATTTTATGAGCAAGGAAAATTAGTAATTTCGTTGTGAGGATAATTTTTTAGTGTTTTAAGTGGGAACCATTATTTTTACCAAGTTACTAGTGTGTTGTGGTAATTAGTCTAGATCCGGTAACTATTCGATAACTTTTTACCGTGAGAGGTTAGAAACTTTGTAAATTGGTTAATGAGTGTTTTGATCCCATTAAGACATTACGAGGGTTAAGCCCAATTGTGTAGAGCCTATATAAGCATTAGTCATTAAAGAAAATAGGGTTACACATTCATTTCATAAGTTTTTGAGAGAGGTAGAGAGAGAAAGTGCTAGAGGAAAGAAAAAGAGTTTTGAAGAGAGAAGAACAAGGAGAGTAAGAAGATGGTAGAGATTCAAGGGATTGGAGTTAAAGTGAAGCATAAGCAAGGTTTGTGAAGATTTGAGGTAAGGGGGATAGTATTCTTTCATAATCTTTAAGTTATAATCTCTTTTCTACTTAGTTTCATAAGTGCTTATTTGTGAAAAAATGATTATTGTGAATTTAATTATTTGAAATTTGTGCTCTTATTTTAGTGTTATGTTTGGGTATGTGAATTTGATGATAATTAAGTTGTTGATGTTGAATTTACATACTTAAGTTGTATGGATATGGGTACTTTGATGATTTTGCTCAAATTGGTATAAATTAGTGTTGTTGTTGATTTGTGATGAATTCATGTTTAAATGAAGTTGTTGATGAATTAGATATGTTGTTTTTGCTGATTTGTACCATGGGTATTCCATTTTGTGAAGTTGTTGTTTGAATTGGTGAAGTTTGTGCTAAGTTGTTCATGTGAAGGACCAAAATGAACTTTTGATATATGAGGTTGATGACTGAGTTTGTGATTGGGTTAGTTGAGTCGTTTGGGAGAAAACGGGTTTTTCGTGTGAGAAGTCGGTGTTTAAGCGTTTTTGCAAATAAGCGATTATGTGAGGTTTTGGAAAATGATTTTTGGGATGGTTGAGGCGTGAATTTATCTGTAGATTATGATAGAACTAAGTGTCAGGAGAGTGTAGGCGAAAACGACACGAAAATTCGATTAACGGTTTGAATTTTATGTGCGAAATGGTGAAAACGGAAAAACGGAAAAAAAGTTGTGCTTCCAGACGAGCACGGCCGTGCGTGTGCATGGCATGGGCCGTGTGTGCACTCTGCCTTTTTTTTTTTGGCACGGCTATGCGTGCTGTCAGGACTTCGGTTTTTGCATTTTTTGTGCTTGTTCACCCATTTCTGTTTTGAATTGGCTTTTGGTGTAAACATTAAAGTTTTAGATAATTTTGTAAACTTTCCAATGTCTTTGGTTTGACTTGAAAAGGTTTTTTGGACTTTGAGTTATGATGAAAACACTCTAAGTGGGTCTTTGAGAAATTTTAAGGAAACTTAGCATACTATTTCGAAGTCAACCCAAAACATAGGGTTTGTTTCCAAGCTTCAAAACTTGAGTATTAAGAGTCCAATTAGGATGTTTAAGAGTATTTAACCTATGTCTTGTTGAATCAAACTTATATTCTTTTGATAATGGATTGGTTTTACAATATGATAAAGTGAGACGAACTTTGTGATCTTTGTGATTTCGTCATATTTGGCTGCTGAAGCGCACATGTATACTCAACTTCACTCATATGTGATCTAAGTGTATACATAGTTGAGGCACTAGAGTTTTTTTACTTAGTTTTGGTTCAATTGTCTCAATTGTTTTAAAGTTGTAAAATGATAGACGAAAGTTGTCGAAAATGATCCTTAAGGCCGAATACTTTGCAAACCTTTTGTGTATAGCTTGATATGATTATATGAAGATGTGTAAATGATTTGTTGGGTGTTGAATCTGATGATATCATAGTATGGTGTATTTTCTCCGTTACTTGAATTGTGAGAAATTATATGGGATTGTTGAGTTGTAATAATCATGTTGTTGATTGTTAGTATGAAATGTACATGATTAATGTTGATAATTGGATGTGGTGATTGCATGTATCGAATTATGTTGTCGAATTCTTATATGCAATTTGATGATGATAATTGTGGTGTTTGCATTTATGAAGGATGTTTGTTTTTTTTTTGTGTGATGATTATTTGATGAATGATGGGTGATAAACATGTTCATGTTTTGTTGTTTTTTGAACATGTTGAATGTTGATTGTTGGTGGTGAATTCTGTAACACTCCGCTATCCCATACTTAAATATTACATAAATAATCAGAGTTGAATCGACAAAACGGGCATGTCACACTACTTTTCAAAATTCTTAAATAGAAATGAAAACTATTTAATAAACACCAACAAATTGCAGCGGAATATTTTTCAAATAATTAACATCATCGTCCAACAATAATCCTGGCACAAGGGCCTCAACATAATCATTCATCTAAAATTGTTTCAGATAACAATGAAAGACTCCAAACAACAGGTTCAAAAAAATTGATACATAAGGAATGAAAATAAAACGACTAATTCCCATCCCGTACGTATCAGAGCCCTAGACACTTGAGCCACCACACCTACTACTCAGAATCGCCTGCACGTTACCCACGGTCGAGGCAACATTCAAACAGAAGGGGTGAGATTCACAATCAACAATAATAGACATAAAATTCATCAATTAAATCTAACACCCTATTATAATAAACATTTCAATATTTAAATATATTTCATGTTCACATCAAATTCATCATAATCAACTTCAATCAATTACATAGAAAGTATCATTC
>Ga0315914_1011546_pt1 | contig 10549 bp, 6 predicted proteins | sample MpolenodulesMG_FD_203920 | JGI IMG/M metagenome (GOLD analysis project Ga0315914, IMG submission 203920) | Medicago polymorpha root nodule microbial communities from Los Angeles, California, United States - elongated nodules | ecosystem: Host-associated > Plants > Roots > Nodule | place: USA... | reverse complement strand
AATGAGGCAATTGTTGAATTCCTTTAGTTATTCTATCTTGAGTTTTAGTCTAATCCCTCAATTGCCTTTGTATCTTTTTTTTTATTTTTAATAATTTGTTTTGAGTGTTACGGTTAATAAATAGCAGTTAAGAGGTGCCAACATAGTTGAAATCTTTGTTGCCTTTGCACAGGGGTGGAGCCTTTCATGTACTGTGGTGGGCCACGGCCCATCCGGAGAAATTAAAAATATTAATAATTATATGTTTATTTTGCGAGATTTTAAACAATTTTACAACGGTTTTAGTTTCCGGCATATCCAAATCTCCACAAAATGGTGTAGTGACCCACCTAGAGCAATCAAAAGTTTAAAATCATAAGTCCATTTTGCAAGATTTTAATCAATTTTTCAACGATTTTAGTTTTCAGCGGTTTCAAAAGTGGCATACTTGATTTTTGTCGTGTTTATACGTGGCTGGTTAGTGGCAGTTTATATACCTTCTAATTTGCCGGGATTTCAAACCTCATATCACAATATATAAATTATTTTTAGAATCATCAAAGCACGTGTTAGAATGACTCTTAATGAGATACTAAGAATTTGATTTTCCTATGTATTGTCGGATTAAAAAAAATTACACACACTTTAACGCGTCCATGCATGGTTAAAAGAAATCTTTGGCATATAAATTTGAAAAATGCCAAATGTATGCTAGGGGTTAATAAGCAACAAAATATAATATGACTATCTTCGAATTGTTTGAAGTGTATGGATTTTGTCTCGGTCGTTCTACCTATATACGTGTCCTTTACTTGTTATTTTTGTCTTATCGGTCTTTGTTTGTTTTGTATAGGGACTTGGTTATTACTACCTCTGTCCCTATATATATAAGATCCTTTTGTCACAATCACGGGAGTTAAGAAAGTGAGTATTTGAATTAAAGTTGTTTGTAATCACAATTGTTTTTACAATTTTATCCTTTAGAGAGAGTTGATTTATGTTTTCAACATGTTATTTATTGTTGATTGAAGAAAAAAATGTATAATAAATAGAGACATGTATGTAAAGAAATAATTAATGTAATTGGAAATAGCAAAAAGGTCTTATAAAAAGAGACAAAAAAAATTTCAAAAAAATTTTATAATTAGGAACGAAGGTAGTAATAAATTTTACCGTTAAAAAAAATATTTCTTAAAATAACTTAAGTCTTTGACCTTTTTAAACAAACTGAACAATTCATGTCCTTGACCTTTTTAATTCCATGAGAAATTGAGCACTACAATTGGTTTTCATAAGAAACGAAAAAACCAATCATAATTATAAAATGAAAATTAACTTAGATTATATACTAATTTCAATTTGGTTTTCTGAGCTTATAAAACAACTATTTGGGGTATGTTCGATAAATAATGTTTGTTTTTGGTACTCAGAAGTGGTGGTCGATCCCTTTTAGCATGTTTCGACATTGACTCACCTTGTATATTTGTAGTGGTCTCCTAGACACACCTTATACTTTGAAACTACTATTGTTGTGATTATATAATTTCATTTTGCCTTGTTAATAAAAAAAACATATTTGCAATAGTATATCACAAAAACTTGTCATTATAAACGTTTTTTTTTTTTTGAAATAGCTATTATAAACGTTTATATCCATAAACTTACACAAGTTATTTTTATAGCAAAAGATAACATAAAGTTAAATTGTTTTTTATATGTTAAAATAACGTACCCTTGAGGAATTATAGGCTAAAAAAATCTTACGAAAATTGTAATAATTAAACTATTTCAATAAGTTCTTCCAAACAATCTGATAAAACTTACGTCCACAGATAAATTAAAATAAACATGTCATTTTTTGTTTTAATTTCTTGGTATATTATGTTATTCAATCTTACTGACCGACTAAATGCAGCAGAATGGTAAAGAGGAAACATTTGTATTAAGACATTGGATTCAGGACATTTTGAAACTTGAAAAATGAGGATTATGAAGGTTTTGTTGAAACAACTAAAACAGAAAGTAATGTTCAGATAGGCACATGACACAGTGGAATGAGTGGGGTTAATAACAGTTTTATGAGACATCACGCCATAGCCAACAGTAGCAGAAATTGGGACCCATTTGGGACATTAGTCTTGTGGTGAGTGCTCTCGTGGGCACTGCATCTTCTTTATTTTGTCTCCCTTATACCCTTCACACTTTCTTTCACAGTTCATAATCAAAATTCATGTTTGTATATTTTTCTTTTTTACAGAAATGATGTACATTAAAAATTATAGAATACATCCTTCAACAAACTCATAACATATAAGTTAATAGGTTAATAGATCTTTACCCCCTGTAATATAAGTTATTTTCGGTTTTCTCTCCTGTAAAATTTTTATTTTTTTTTCAAGAAATTTTCGTTTTTGTTTGGTCTATTAGGGGGTAAATCAAAACAAATTTTTTTTACAGGAGATAAATCAAAATAAAATTTTTACAGGAAGTAAAGACTTATTAACCCAAATTAATAACATACAACGATATTGTTAAAAAAAAAAAGTGCAACAACATAATACTTATAAAGAGGGGCGGATCTCCCTTGAAACCCATGGGAGCCATGACACCCCCAATATTTATATATTTATCATATTATGCATATAATTACTATTAATTTTCTGTTGTTGTAGTGGAAACGCTAATTTTCTGTTGTTGTAGTGGAAACGAGGGTTTGCATTGATCCATAGGCAGTGTGTTTGACACTTCCTGCGTTTTTTTGTTTGTTGCAGGGATTCGAACCCGCAATCCCAATTAATAATTTTGAAATGGTTTAATATATATTTCATAAGATTTTGACACCTCCAAGTAAATAACTCAAGATCCGTCCCTGCTTATAAATAATAGGCTTAAATATGATAATCGTCCCTGTAATTTGGGCCAGTTTTGATTTTTGTCCCTGTAAAAAAAGAAAGTTTGAAATACATCCCTTTAAAAAAAAAATTGTTTGAAAAAGGTCCCTGGCCCCACTATTCAGCTGATTTGGCATGGTTTTGGCCACGTGGCAGTTGCTGACTGTGCAACTTTTGCCACGTGGCGTGCCACATAATTTTAAATTTTAAAAAATATTTTTAAAATTCTGAAAATTGTTTTTAAAATTAAAAAATATGAAAATAAATTTAAAAACAATATAAAAATTCTGAAAATAAATATCAAAATATTTAAATAATTTTCTGAATTTTTTTGAATATTATATATTCTGAAAAATAATGATTTTTTTAAAATTAAAATTTTCGTAAAAGAACAAGAAATTAGAACTTTTTTTAATTTATAATTTATTTTAGAAAATTATAAATTTATAAATTTTAAAAATATAATTGTCATTATTTTCGAAAAAAATTTAATATATAATTTTCAAATTAAAAAATATATATTTTTCGAATATTTAATTTTCACATTTTTTTTCAAAATTTTTAATTTTAACATTATTTTTGTCAAAAAATTAATTTTTTGAAAATTTTCATTTTCAAAGTTTTTTTTTCAGATTTTTTTCCAAATTTTTTTATGATTTTTAAATTTAAAAAAATAATTTCCAGAATTTATTTTTATTTTAAATTTTTTAATTACGTGGACTGCCACGTGGCCAAAACCATACCAAGTCAGACATGAAGTGGGGCCAGGGACCTTTTTCAAACAAATTTTTTTTTACAGGGATGTATTTCAAACTTTTTTTTATAGGGACGAAAATCAAAACTGGCCCAAATTACAGGGACGATTATCATATTTAAGCCTAAATAATATGATAAAATTAAAGTGACCGAATGAACAATAAAAATATTAAAAAATCCGAGATTCGAACCCTGACCCTTAGATATACTCTCTCTGTCTCATAATAATTGTCTCTTTACAACTTTTTCTTTTTCTCAAAATAATTGTCACTTTAGAATACTAATACAACATTTATTATTTTTTTCCATTATTATACCCTTATTAATTGAATTTCATTCAATTTAACTACTTCACTAACTACAATTAATAAGGATAATTTAGTAAATGATACTACTATTACCATTGAAATCAACACAATTAATCATTTCCTTAATAATCGTGCACAAACCTTAAACGACTATTATTTAGAGACGGAGAGAGTATAATGCAATGTTCCTGTCAAATGAGTTATTAATATTTGATAAAAACTAATATGGTAGTTATTAAAAAATTTAACTTTCGTAAAAATTTATGTATATCAAGTAGTCTAGTGGTTAAAGCTCGCACAATTTAATTGTCGAGAAGTGGGGTGTTTGAGGTTCGAACCCCAACCCCTGTATATAATATGCAATATCCCTACCAACTGAGCTAAACTCACGGAGATACATCTTTGTTCTATTATAATATAATATAAGATATTTTGGTAAAAATAAAAATAAAAATAGAAAATGAATTTTGGAGACAAATTTAACAAATCAATACAGAAAGCAATTTGATTTTGCTCCCAATTCAGGAACTGAATCAGTATATCGTGACTATATAGGACCATCTCATTCAACATGACTCATGACATATGATGACGAAATTGGACCAATATAAAAAAGCATACATACATCACATAACAAAAAGGTGGCACGTTATACAATAGCCTCCATGAATCACATTTCATTACAACATATATTTATCTTTAAAGTAAGGAATTTGAACTCATGAGTACTCAATTTGAAATGCATTTAGAGTAGGCATGATTTGGAGGAAGAAAAAAAAAACTGGCATGACACAAAAATGGAGATGGAAGGGGACAAATTGCCAAATGCAGTAGCCAATAGGTAAAAGCCTTATATTATATGAGGTCCATACTCTAGTGATGTACAAAAGTATAGGGTATGTGTATTTATGAATATAGGAGTGATAAAGCTAGCATGACTAGTTTACTTGGCCCTACCAATATTTGGATTGTCTCATATGCCATGATAGTTGTGTTAGCAAATAAATTAAGAATTATGCTAACACACTCTATAATACATTATTTTCAACAATGACTACTAAAATTCAAATGTATCAATGAAACTTACAAAATTTAGTGGAACTATTTGAATTTCAATTAATAAAAAATTAAATATTAAAAAACGTTCCCGTTCTGATTATATTTACAAGAAAAAATTGTTTTTTAGATTTAATGAATATTTAATATATTTGATATATATTATAGATCAAATGCATTAGATATTCAATAAATTAAAAAGTAATTTTTTGCTTATAAATACGAACGTAGGAAGTATGTATATATATCACTCTCTTTTATATATTTTAGAGACTAAATTAAGAAGAGAATGATAACTAAGAAGGGAGTAATAATTTCTAGGCTAAATTGATGATTTAGTATTTAAATATTTGTTCAATCATTAATTTTTCAGCCTGACTCACATGTTTTCTTTCCTCCACAGTTCACTTTCAATTCAAAATTTGTCTCTATACTTTCGACCCACATGAAGAAAAAAATAAAGAAGAGACATATACAATCATATATGCAGTGGAGTGACATAAACTGTATCAGCTTGTCATAGCCACAGCCACTTATAAGTGGTACTGCAACAGTGTTAACAGCTCTGACATCTCACCGCCACGTTTTCCATTTCGATGGCACACTTGATGTCATAGCAAAGTTAAATAGAATTTGTCAGAGAGTGACAGATCATATACTCTGGAAGGAGAAAGAGATGTGTTAATTTTGGTTGATGGAATAGAAAATGATGAGATGAGATAATTGATATTGCATTTAGAAGGACAAAATAGCAATTAAAAAAAGGAGTTTACTTTGAAAATGTTTTATTATAGGTTGGAATTATTGGTGTTAAGTTGGAAGGAAATAGGAAGATTAAACAACAAATAATAAGACTTTGAACTAGTGCGATATGAATTGAAAAAGAGCAATACTATTTGTACATTTATTTAATGACAACTTTGGTGATAACCATGTTTCTCTCTCTTCTTATTGGTAAAAAAGAATGGAGAGAGAAAAACGAGGAGACAGGATAAGAACAACATGTGACTATGAGAAAGAAAGTTGTCAAAAAGTTGTCACAAAATGATTGTACAAATATCATTTCTCATTGAAAGAATTTAGAGTGGAAGTCCAAAAAATTGAACACATGTTAGTAGTGTTTAAATTGTTGTATTTAATTTTAAATGCTTGACAATGATAAAAATAATAGTAATTGTTCTTTTTATTCATGGATATCACTTTCCACTATTTTATCTTATGTTGGCTGTGATAAGGTTTGAGAATCCAACTGAATTTCCTATCTTTCCTTCGTTCATATTCGATGAGTTTGCTTCCTCCACCTATGTGGGTTTGTTTGATTTTGATCTTATACACAAAATTTGTTGATTTGATTAGTGGCTAATTTTCATTTTGATCTTATCCACTAGAGTAACTGCTATCACAATTGTAGCTAAATTCGTTACAAATTCTCTATATAAATAAAAGACTCTACTCAGTTCAAAAATCACACCAAAAAGTTATATTGAGTTGTCGAGAACTCTTTCTCTCTTCTCCCTCCCGTTTGTGTTAACGAGTTATTCTTCTCCTCTTCTCATTTTTCCGTCCCTTCAGAATTAAGAGTGTTTTTAAGACCTTAGTCCATATTCTTTTAATATTTTTCTACTTTAGGAGAAGTTAAAAAGTCGGAATGGTGGTATCACCATATTTGAGTGATCGTAGTACCATATTGATATTTTGAAGAACTTAAAGTTAGAATGGTGATAACACCATATTTCATTGGTCTTAGCACCGTAATAGAAAGGTCACAATGCTATATTATAGTGGTTTTAGTATCAAAGAGTGGTCTTAGTATCGGGGTTGGTTTGGGGTATGAGTAGGGTAACAGGTAAGTATATGGGAGTAGGGGATGGGGATGAGGAAGGCAAAACCCGCCCCCACCCCGCCCCATTGCCATGCCTAGTATCAGGTGTAAATCTCGAACGGTTTTCTACAATGCAGTATATTAGAGTGGTCACAAAACCATATTAGCGTGGGTTTTTGGATTGTTTTCATTTGAGTCCATATAATTATATTTCTTCCTAAAACTGGCAATTTTATAGGTATTTTAAGGCCCCGTTTGGTTTGAGCTTATTTTTAGCTTATGAAAAATAGCTCATGTAAATAAATAAGCTTTTATTTTAATTTATAAGCTCTCACTAACGAAAATTGTATCTTCATAAAAGGTTTTTTCATAAACTACCTTAAAAACTTATAAATAATACATAAAAACTTATTTATTTGCATAAGCTGTTTTATATAAGCTCTAAAATAAGCTAATTCAAATGGACCCTAAGTCATTTTAGTGAGAAATCATGTAAATCGACAAATCAAGACATCACATGAAATTATAGCAGCAAGAGAATGAAGAACAAAGGAGTTCATGAAAGTTTTTGAAGGCAATACAATGTGAGAAAATAATCTCCCAAGTTCCAACATAAAAGCATGGAAGAAGATCAATCAAAGAACGATGAAAAACAACAATTTTTAGCCAAGTTTTCGTCTCATGCGCCCCAGGTGCATGACAATGCCCATAAGGCATTATCCTACTGCCCCATGAACCACTAGGCGCATGGCTCTGGGAAAAATATCTTCGAAATAGTTGAGAATATAAGAAGCAATATCTTTAGAGTTAGTAAAAGTTTCATCTCCATATTTGAGAAAATTGATGTGATTATGAGAATTTCTAATTATATTACTCTTTGAAAATAAGTTGTATTCCTATCTCCATCAATGAATCTAGAGGATTTAGCTTTTTCTCTCCTAAAAGAATTTTCAAACAATATTGAGAGAACAAGTAAATTATAATAGACAGTTGATTTATTTTTCTGCAAAGTAAATTGTTATTAGTTATTACCATTTTGATCAAAATGTTATTTGGATATTCTCGAACTTTTCCTGAGCTATATCTAGTCTTCTATGTATGTTGCCAAAAACATCCTTATTATTTCAAGCTTTAAGAAAAGGCTTTAAGATCTTGAGCTTTTTGTGAAGCTTAAGCATAAGAGAAATAGAAATTGAAATGTTCCAAAAAGAGAATTCAAATACTTTGAGGTGAATTTCATTGTTTGGATAACAATTTGAAGAATTTTTAAAATGATGGAAATTTATGAAGTATTTTGTTGAAGTTAAATTTAGAGAATTTCAAATGACACCTAAAAGTTAAGAATTTCAAAATTCTTCTTTATTATATTTTTTTCAAATTTTGCATTTTGGTCCCCAAAATTTTCAATTTAACCCCAATAAATTTTCAAACAATTGCAAATTGACCCCTCAATTTTTTCAAAAATTATAATTTGACCCCTCAAAATTTTTGAAATTTACAAATTGACCCCTAATTTCAATTCTAAAATTTGGTCCAAAAATGATTACAATGATTTTTTTATTACTCTGTCCAAACAAAAGTATTGAGAAATGAAAGTAATTTAATTGAATCATTTAAATTGCCTAGAATTCTAAATTCTTTAAAATTTCTCAATTACCTCATCCAAACACACTCTTAAAAAAATGTCAAATAAATGTACCCTAAAATGCTACTATTTATATACAAAAATAATATCATAATGTTTATTATCTATTGATTATTAATTTAAACGTTTTAAAATCAACATTGTTAATATCACTAATATTATTTTCTCAAAAAAATATCTCTAATATTATAAAACATGTATTAAACAATTAACTTTAATTTGATGTAATCGACAAAAAATTAATTATATAATATTTGAAATTTTATATTAACCTACAAATTATTAATTATAATATTATTATATGTGTGTAACCGTTCAAAATTAACTATATAACATCAAAAAAAAAAAAATTAGTATATTGTTGTAATTGTGTTACGTATCAAAAACCAAAACACGTTGTTTTCATATTATTTATTACAACTTTGTAACCTACCAAATTTTTTATGTAACATATAAATATTAATTGAAACACTAATTATATTAATAATTATTTGATTGTAACCGACTATATATATTATGCAGGATTTAATTTTTAATAAAAAACGGTTTTTTAATAATTATTATTAAACATATATTAAAAATTAAGAGAAATTTTTGGAATAAACGCCAAGTCATATATTGATGATGTGGACATCCTTAGAGGAGATGATTCTTGAAATAAAACTCTAAATTGTTAGTATAAAGATACCCAAAAAGAAAGAGAATGTTAAAAAAATTAGGTCAAATAATATCCGCGGTTTATTAAGTTAGATGTTTATAATAAATTGGTCATTTAAGGTTTTTATTACAAATTAATCATTTAATTCATAAAATATATGCACAATTATCCTATTTTCATCAAACTCAATTAAAAAGTATTTATATGGACGTTCAATATTAAACTGATATGCCTAAATTCACCGCTCTTAAAATTATGGTTCATAGGTGTATTTTTCAATTTTGATTTGAAAGAAAATTGATTGATTACTTGATTTATAATGTTGTTGATGAAATATTAAGCTTTTTAATTCAAAAACAAGAAGAAGAAAATGTGTGTAAGTAATTATGTTTGACATCATAAACACTATTGGACCTAGCACCTCAATGTTAAATAGTTCATAAACACTTTTTAATGAAGTTAGTTGAAAAATAGATAAACGTTAATATTATATAACTAACTTATTATAAATATCTAACTTAAAGACCGCATGAGATATTTAGCGAAAAAGGTATATTGCTTCATGCTACTGAATGCTGCTTCATGCCAATGAAGTGTTATCATTAAATAGAGTGAAAATAGTTAAATTGAGGCAAAATTACATTTTTAGTCCTTTAACTTAATTTTATGTAACAATTTGTTCCTTTATCTTTTTTTCATTTCAATTTTGTCCTTTTGGTCCATTTTTATATGAATTTTCAAGCTTTAAATCTAATATTCTTATGCAAACATGGATAAAAACCATAGGTTTGAAGATTGGAAAACCATAAGAAAATAAAACCATAAATTTGAAACTTGAAAATCCATATAAAAATGGACCAAATTGAAATGAAAAAAAGATAAATGACTAAACTGTTACCTAAAATTAAGTTAAGGGACTAAACATGTAATTTCACCTTAAATTGATTTATATTTAATCGCTAAATATGAACAATTTTTTAACTTGTATTCAAGTCCAAAAGAAGTATGATTTAATGTGAAAGTTTATTTTTTATTGTCTTCTTCCCCTCTTATTTTATTTGCTTCTTTTTCACTCTTCTCTGGTCTATTGAAATTTGAATTCTCGACATTAAGGAAACATGTGGCCAAACAATTTGGACAATTCGATTTAGTATTTTGAATTGTATTTATGTGTTGTCTCAACACTTGTCTGATTCTCTCAATAAGCAGCAAACGATTGTTTGCAATCATGTGATCACATTATTGTATAAACGAATGACTCGATCAAATTCAAACAAAGACAATTTGATTTTGTATTTTTAATTCAGGAAAATGCTAAATAGTGTCCCTAAAGTATTAATTAAGGAAGTAAATATGGTAACATTATTTTAAAATATGTGTAGTTAAACTCTTAAAAATATAAAAAAAGTGCTATTTTCAATGCAAAATTATCTT
>Ga0315914_1011545_pt1 | contig 10550 bp, 13 predicted proteins | sample MpolenodulesMG_FD_203920 | JGI IMG/M metagenome (GOLD analysis project Ga0315914, IMG submission 203920) | Medicago polymorpha root nodule microbial communities from Los Angeles, California, United States - elongated nodules | ecosystem: Host-associated > Plants > Roots > Nodule | place: USA... | reverse complement strand
GAGTTCGTGGTTGTACACTTCGTACACTGTACTTTGTCAACTCTGGTGAAGTAGCTTCTGGCGAGATGCTTCTGATGACCATTGCTTCTGATGACCTTGCTTCTGATGACGTGTCTTCAGGAGCTCTTCTTCAGACTCGTTTCTTCAGACGCACTTCTTCAGACGCATTTCTTCAGACGCATTCTTCCAGACGCTTTAAGCTTCAAATAAAATTCCTTTGCTCTTTGACTTGTTCAGTCAGAATCTTTATGAATAGTACTCTGCATTTTTTTCAAGAAAAACATACCTTTCTAGGAGTTTTGCTTAGGAATCATTTATCAAATTTATAGCAGAGCAGCCGCTAAACTTACAACTATACATTCAAGCAGGTCCGACTTGGTGAAAGTAACCTATATTATCAGCCACACTCTTTTCTATGATACACGTATGTATCTACTAAAGCCAGTAGGGCTGGTCACAACATTTGCCCACTCGAATCGTCACATGAATGTACCTTGATTAAAATTTGAAACAATTCTAAACAGACACTCAATTGAAAGTTATTCACACACTATGAGGACTTTGAGGGTTATAACTTGGCTTAGGTTAAGGGTGGATATATTTTGGGAAAGTAGGCTAATAAAAGAACTTGGACTTAGTTCACTAACCTAGGGATTCCTAATAAAACATTAATGAACTGATATCCTTCCTTCCTTGATTCAAACAAGATGGGTAAAACAGTAGAACTTATTTGTCTTTTTTATTTGACAGAAACATACGCGAAGAAAATTCAACGATCGATGACGATAATGTTGTTGAAAATGTTTTAGACATTACTATTGTTAATAATTCGTGTGGGGAGATCGAACAAATATATGAGACATATGTTTCATTTAAGTCACTTCAATATCCATCGTTGTTTATTTTCAGTGAATATGAATATCAAGTAGATATTAAAATTAGATTAATGAAGGACCACAAAAATGTTGAACTTACTAGGGAAAGGTTGCTATGAGGGAATCGTCGTTGTATAGGATTCAAGATAATCATGTTAGTATGGTAGCATTGTACACTACAAAATATTATTCAAGTATATTTAAAAAAAAGAAAAAGATTATTCAAGTAGTTCATTGCGGATTACTACACCAAGGAATATTCTGTCTTTTCAAGGAAAATTATAAAAAAAAAGATAATCATGTTCACATGCTCTTTTGACCCGGAATATTATGTCTTTTCAAGGAAAATTTCGGCAGACAACTATTTTAAAATAACTCCTTTTGGTTCGTTCTCGGACCCACTATTTATTTTATTTTTAGTCTTTTTTTTATTATTTCCTTTTTTAATTATTATTATTCGGTCTGTTTTTTTATTTTTATCTTATTTTATTTTTTGTTTTTTATTTTTATTTTTATTTTTATTTTAATTAGTCTTAAAAAAAATATTATAAAAAAATGTCCAGGGTCATAAACCATTTCCGGCCAGCACCACCATAGTGCCACCATTTGTGGCCAGATTACTCATGTTGAACTTGCCTCTTTCAAATTCACCATTAAACACCTTTTAAACACCATCAAGTCCATTAACTGGTTTTCCTTTTTTAAAAAATTTAAAGAGCCTTAAAAAGAAACCAAAATCATCAAAGAAGGCATCAAGAAAAACACAGAAAATCGCAACAAAAAAAAAAAATCTCTTCCACAAACTCTGAAAAAATGTCAACCATCAAAACACAGCACAAACACGTAACACCATCAACCAAAACTACAAAGCACAATCAAACCACCACAATCCAAAAACACGAATCAAAATCACCAACACCAGTCATAGACACAACCAAACTCAACCATAAACCGCCCGAACATCACCAACAGAAAACACAGAACCAAAACACAACATCAAATCCACAGTAATCGAACCAAAACCAAAGCATCAAACCCAAATCCACAGTAACCGAACCAGATAGTCACAGCAAAACGAATCCAAACACAAATCTTGCAGATCCGGACCAATATCAAACCAAAGGTGAAACCTTTTTACTTTTTCCCATAGATCTAGGATTTCTATTTTTATTTTTTATTTTTAATTTGGAGGAGAGAACCATCGGAATGGGAAGAGAAAAAGAGAAAGAAAATAATAGAGCGAAAAAATTAAAAAACGAACCTAGGGGTGCATGCCTTACCATGCACCCTCGCTCCCCCGGGCCTTCTGATCTTGATCAGAGGGCTTGCAGTGTTTTACTCCAGGATCAATCAGGGCCATTTGATCAAACAAACGACCCAGATCAACCCTCTGTGGACCATTCGTTTTGGGCCCATTTAACCCAATCAGTTTTTTTTGTTTTGTTGTTTACACCTCCTTTTATTATTTGCACCCCCTGTCTTTTATTTTCTTGCATTTATTCCTTTATCATTTTTGCATTTCATTTTATTTCTATTTATTATTAACAATTAGCATTTTAATCTTTGTTATTTAATTTGGAATTAGAATGTATTAAGGGAAATTGTAAATATAAAGAAAAATATGCATTGTCTTTTATTTATTTATTTATTTATTTATTTATTTAGCTTTTATATAAAAAATGCAAAAAAGTTAGGTTTAGTTTATTATCCAAGGGAAAGAGGATTCGTTTTGACCTAGTGTCACTACGGAATTCTCTCGCGTCTAATTCATTGTTACTTTAATTTTTAGGCCTTTATAAATAATAAACAAAAAAAACATTCAAATAGTCAAAAAACAAATTTCAAAAAAAAGAACTCTTTTCCTAAAAAACCTTGATTCTTATGAAGAGATTTTTCTATTCGTATTTTCTTTAACAAAATTTAATTCATTTAATCATGTTTAAACCTTTTTTTAGAAATAAAAAACACTAAACAAATTTTTCTCTTTTGCCATTTGGCTTTTTATTTTTAAAACCTTTTCAAAAACAATTAAAAAACATCAAACAAATTACTCGGCTTTTTACCCCAAACTACGTGGTTCTGATCCCTCACGGGTACGTACGTGTTAGCCTATAAATTTTAAGACTTACTTAAATGTAGTCAAACCAAGGTTGACCTTATATAGAAACGATATGTTTTAATATATATATATTGAGATATTTAATCGAAGGTTAGACTTGCTGGCCATACTCGAAGTGTGGATTTCAGTTCGATAAGGCGAAAAATATCGAAGATCAGTTCGTTTTTGGATAAGGTCAAGCAAGGATATCTCTAAGGGATAATTGTTTAAATTTTAAATCAAACAGATATTTGTTGTTCGTTCTTAGCAGTTTTAGTTTTAAATCTTAATCTAGGTAGTTATTTCTATTAGTATAAATAGGAGTTTTTCATAAGGAAAAGTGGTCACAATTCAATCATACACAAAACTTACACTCAAACTATCTGCATTCAAGAGAGAAACGAGTCACAAGTTGCAATGTATGAACATGTGTACCAATTTAAATTCAATCAATGCAATTTAAGTTTGTTTTCTTAAATATATTTGCAATTTACTTGTTTATTTCAAGCAATCCCTTTTATTTTCATGTTGAAAGTAACTTTGACAGATTTGACTGAGTTAGATTCGACAGTTATCTTCATAACTTTTTCTATGTTATTGAAGAACAATCATAAATTTCTGGAAAATGAGAAGCACAGTATGTCCTTAAGATTTACTGGTTGATCTTGCAAGTAATTAATTTTAAACCAGCGGTTGTTTACCAAAAAGCAGTGTAAACAAATTGGCACGCCAAGTGGGACCTTTTGTGCTTTTTGTTCAGAAATTTTCTTTTTGAAATTTATTCGATCAATATTGTTGATTCGTGTTATGTATGCGATTAAGAAGTAAAAAACAACTTCCTGAAATGACACGCCCTCCAAGTCATACTGCTACGGCATCGAATGCCGCCAGCGCATCAGACACAGCGACCAATCCACCAGTTTCGCAGGGTGGTACACATTCAATTCCATCAAGTAGTACGAGTGTAGTGATAACACCAGCAGGGTCAACAAATCCTGCGCATGTGTCTTCGCCTTCGCACACAGCGACCTAGACGACCCCTCCAATTTCACAAGCCATTCCAGCGATAGGAAACGCATCGACCCAAGGATTCTGGCACCCTGGCGCAATGAGCCATAAGTCTATGCCATATGGCATGCCATCTTCCTTGATGCAAGGCCTACATACAAATCCATCCACTTTTTCAGAAAGTTTGAATGTGTCACTACCACAATTGTTCGACCTTGGGGTGAGTGTTCCTATTCGAACGCCCCAACAATCATTGACCAACGCTTCCTTAGTCGCCTTAAGGCAACAAATGGAAGATATCAATCATGAAATGGTCAATCAATTGACGCAACAAATTGGTACAATTATTAACCCATTAATTCGTGATACCAATAATAGTTATCAAGCGTTGGCTGCCCAAATGGAGCGGATTGCCAATTTCTTTGGCGCTCCTCCAACACGAAATACACAGGTGCCTCAGAATAAAAATACAAGGGCAACAGAAATCCCTGAAGAAAGGCCAGATGGTCAAATGCCCGGAAATGTGGCACAACAACAAGTGGTGCAACCACGGGCCCAGGACAACACTGAGAGAGTCCCAATACTGGTAGATAGGCACCAAGATGCAGACCATGTGGTTATGCAAGCCCGTCGAAATAATTACGAGGGCCAAAACAATATAGCAAATGTGGTCGAAGCCTTGTTAGCCCATAATGGTTTTAACATGGGTTTACATAGGCCCAATTTTGTGTCGGCTTTGTCTGAATACGTATTAATGACTGAATTGCCGAGAAATTGGAAAGTCCCCAAATTCACTAAGTTTGATGGGGAAACTAATGAGTCAACAGTCGAACACATTGCTCGATATTTGATGGAGGTTGGTGATATAGCAAATAATGAGAATTTGAAAATGAAGTATTTTCCAAGTTCTTTGACAAAAAAGTGCCTTTAGGTGGTTTACAACATTGCCTCCACATTCTATTTTTAGTTGGAACCAATTGGAAAAGGCTTTCCATGAGCAATTCTACATGGGTCAATCTAAAATTAGTTTGAAAGAATTAGCCAGCGTTCGACGAAGAACGCACGAGTCAATTGATGATTATCTGAATAGATTCCGACTCCTTAAGGCTAGATGCTTCACTATAGTGCATGAACATGAGTTGGTCGAAATGGCTGTTGGTGGCCTCGATTATTCCGTTCGAAAGAAACTGGATACTCAAGACCTTATAGATATGGCGCAATTGGCAGATAAAGTCCGACAGGTCGAAATGCTTAAGGATGAGAAAGCCAGGACAAATAGGTTTCCTAAAAAAGAGAAAATAGCCTATGTAGACACGGGCGGCAGTGATCCAAATTCGATTGGGGATCAGACACTGTCGAAGATAGTGAGATTAATCTAGCAGAATTAAAAGATGGGCCACCTTATGCATGTAAATTATTAAGGCCATCGAATGGAAAGAATCCTGAAGAACCTAAGAATGACAAAGATCCGCCTAAGACATATACTTTCGATGGTTCTAAGTGTGATGAAATCTTCGATCTCTTAGTTGCTGATGGCATAATATTAGTGCCTAAAAATCTAAAGATACCTCCTTTAGAGAAACGGAAAAAGAGAGGATTTTGTAAATTCCATGGTTTTTTAGGCCATAATTTGTCTCGTTGTAGTCGTTTCAGGGATTCTATGCAAAAAGCTCTCGATGAAGGGAGGTTGAAGTTTGGAGACAAAGCCAAACAACCAATGCAAGTTGATGTTGATCCCCTAAAGAAAGCTGATTCCATGTACGCTGAGATAGTTGATATAAACATGGTGGATATTTCTCAAGGATTGGGTGCTGGAGATTCTGTTGAAGCATCAATGCCCAAAAAGAAACTGCAAGAGGATACTGAGATGGTTACTGAGGACCATCAATCTGACAATGCAATGGTTACTGAAGACCAATTTGAAGAAAAAATGAGAGTAGCATACCCTAGGGCTGAGGAAGATCTAATCAATTTTCTCAACAGATGCAAGATCTCCAATACCAATGTTATGCTTTGCCCCAGATGTAGCGCAGTTTTTGATAAGGAAGCTGCAAAGTTCGTGGAAGGGCAGATAGCCGTCCAAAGTTTGGTTTCAATAAAAGGGGTATTCCCTACAAGATGAAATCCATAGAGGAAAATCCAAACAGAAACCAAAAGAAAACCTTTAATCCGCAAGCAAGGTCACCCACAAACACTTGGGTCTTTTCTGGTGGAAAGAAATCTGGCCATTCTGCCCCACCAACTAAGTGGGTTAAAAGAACTGTCACAACACCCAAACAGAAAGAGGCACATAACTCCAACCAGTATGCCTACAACAACAACTATAAAGGGAAACACCCCATGACCAAGACACAATGGCGTAGGTATCAACGCTAGAAAAAGGCAAGCACCTTGAAAGATATAACTAATGACAGCAAGGACATAGGAAAACGAGTGGTAGTTTTCGAGATGGTCAAGAAACCGGCCGCTAAAAGAATTTTTCCTCCTTTGTCAACCATAAAGAAAGATATTCCAAAGGAAGACGAAGAAATGACCTCAAATTTTTCTGATTCTGAGCCCAGCCTCGACATAGTCTGCAATGTTGTGTCGATATTTCCAGTTGAGTATGACGTCACATCAGAGGTCAATGAAGTCGAAACTGACTTCACAGAGGAAATGGCTAACCACAAACCATTATGTTATTATGTGATGAACAATGGTTGTGTCGAAAACCAACATATCGTCTTCGAGAAGCCCGACTTTCCGATGACGCATCGTCTCAAACCTTTGTTCATCCAAGCCAAAATAAACGGCGTTGGAGTAAATAAGGTCTTTGTGGATGGCGGTGCCACTGTAAATTTGTTGCCACAGTCTTTCCTAAGTAAGATTGGCCTTGTTGATTCCGATTTGAAGCCTCACAATGTGGTCCTCACTAACTATGAAGGAACGACTAGTAATTCCCTTGGTGCTGTTGAAGTAGAATTGATAGTGGGAAGCGTAAGCAAGACAACTATGTTCATGGTGGTCCCATCCAAAGCAAACTTCAATGTCCTTCTAGGCAGAGAATGGATCCATGGTGTGGGGGCAGTGCCTTCGACGCTACATCAGCGACTTGCTATATGGAAAAAAGATGGTCTAGTAGAAAATATTGAAGCTGACCAGAGTTATTTTTTGGCTGAAGTGAACAACATCACCAAGAAGAACTTCGATAAACAATTAGCGACCATTCCTCCATGCATATCTCTTGGCCCTAGATATGAGGTTCAAGAAAATGAGATGTGCTCAATGAAACTCCACCCAAATGTTGGCTTTATTTGGGAAAGAGAAATTATGGATCAAGACTATGTGGTTGTTGATCATCAAGAAACTTCCTCAATGGAAGATAATATGCTTAGGACAAGAGCCTCAACCTACAAGAAGATGACTAATAACCTTACTTCAACTTGTCCTGCATATGAAATCTCACCAACTGGGTGGGATGTAGATAAGTGAACCATGTCCAAGCCCAATTTTTGGGATGCAATTACGGCCTATGTGTCCGAAAATAAACTAAATACGGCTAAAGAGGCCGAAATTTTACAGAAAGAGGTGGTCGAGAGTTTAGTAGAAGATACCAATGATGACCTCATTGATGACCAAAGGTTAGATTGCATATACGACGAAGAACCTTTGGGCTTCGAAGAAGATCCGTTAGGATCCACCACAAAAATGAAGGCGCAAGATCTTCTAGAAGAAGTGAACTTAGGGGATGGCTCTGCCAAAAGGCCAACCTATGTTAGTGCCAAGATCACCAAAGAGTTCAGAAATTGAATTGTGGAGCTTTTAAAGGAATACAAGGATTACTTCGCCTGGGATTACAATGAAATACCTGGCTTAAGCCGGGAAATGGTGGAATTAAAGTTACCTATTCGACCATACAAAAAGCCAGTGAAGCAGATTCCAAGAAGATTTGCGCCGCAAATTCTGTCAAAAATCAAAGAAGAGATTGAGAGACTCTTGAAAAGAAAGTTCATCAGAACTGCGAGGTATGTAGATTGGTTGGCAAACATAGTTCCCATTAAAAAGAAAAATGGAACTATTAGAGTCTGTATTGATTTTAGGGATTTAAATTATGCTACTCCCAAAGATGAATACCCTATGCCAGTGGCAGAAATGCTAGTTGACTCAGCAGCAGGATTTGAATATTTAAGTATGCTTGATGGTTATTCAGGTTATAATCAAATCTTTATTGTTGAAGAGGATGTATCCAAAACGATGGCCAAGAGCTTTAGGCTGCTATGAATGGCTAGTTATGCCATTTGGCCTGAAAAATGTTGGCGCTACATACCAAGAGCAATGAATTAGATGTTTCATGACTTCATAGAAAAGTTTATGCAAGTCTACATTGATGATATTGTAGCGAAATCATCCTCAGAAGATGATCACTTGAATCACCTTCGTCAATCATTCGAAAGGATGAGACAGTACAGGTTAAAAATGAATACGCTAAAATGTGCATTTGGTGTTTGTGCAGGTGATTTTGTAGGTTTTGTTGTACATAAGAAAGGAATCGAAATCAATCAGAACAAAACCAAGGCGATTATGGAAACTAAAGCCCCTTCAACAAAGAAAGAGTTGCCCTCTGTTGAGAAAAATCAATTTTCTCAGAAGATTTATATCGAATCCATGTGGCAAAACACAAGCTTTTTCGCCATTACATCGGCTGAAGAAAGAAGATGTATTCAAATGGGAACCAGAGCATCAAAAGGCTTTTGAAGAAATCAAATCATATTTGATTAACCCTCCTATACTTTCACCTCTTCTTAAGAATAGGGGTATGAAATTGTACATAGCAGCGTCCGAATATGCCATAGGAAGTATGTTAGCACAAGAGGACGAAAATGGCATAGAAAGAGCCATTTATTATCTTAGTAGAGAGTTAAATGACGCATAAACAAGGTACCATCCAAGTGAAAAGTTGTGCCTTTGTTTATATTTCTTATGACATTAAACATGATTACTTATACACATTTTCTTCTTCTTGTTTTTGAATTTCAAACCTAATTTTACATATAAATATTTGATCAAATGGCCCCTAATTGCAGGGACGAAACACATATTAAAGTCGAATGCGAATTCCTTAATTTGAAGGTTCAATTCCTCAAATTTAAAGGGTACCAACAAGAATAGCTAGAGGCTTCAAAGCGGACACTCACATTCACTGAACAAGATACCTTACGCTAGATAACTTCTTGTATTCGGTATAGGATCCTCCTTTTTCACATATCAATGTAACAAATGCATTTTTATCATTTCCACCATTATCTGATATTTGAATAACAACGGTAAATACTAGTTTCCTTGCTTATTCTCAAACCTACTCCAACAACTCGTTCCATGTTGGAAACTTTCTTTTAATGGTAAATTAACAACTAGAGGTACACCAGTTGGAGGTATATTAGCTAGAGGAGCATCCTCCACTTTCGCATTGCCGAAAGGAATATCAAATTTCTAAACGAACCTCGGCTTTGGTGTTGTCAGAATCATCCAAAACTAGAGGTGAAACGGTTGACAACACAATCAGATGCTCAACGTCTGGTGCCAAAGGAGGAGGAATCAATAAGAGCATCCATAACTGATAAGGCGCGAAATCATAGTCATAAAAATTGGACTCGTCAGTTTGGATTATATAATATGAAACCAAATTCATAATGTAGAGTATGAACTCGTCAAGTACAACTCTGATGATATCTCGAGATTGACATTATCACGTGTTCCTGAAATAGAATCTAAAAGAAAGCATACAAATATATATATATATATATATATATATATATATATATAAATTTAATAGTTCTTGGTTAATTTGGGTTGGAATTCAACACCACCAATATAACCCAACCACCAGCCCATTCTTCCACTCCTGATTCAGGCGAGTTTGGGTTTGTTGTCCCCCCCTAACAATTATTTGCATTCAGACGAAAATGATGTGTATAAAACCCCTTGATGACCATATTGTTCAAATCACATTTTCAACCAAAATTGTGTTTTTGAAGGTGTAGGAAATGTTTGGTGAACAAATTGATAACATTTAGGATTATACAAACAAATAGAAATTGATCAGATTCTTTAATCCAAGCAAGGGATATTTGAAAAAAAGAAGGAAAAAAAAACATGAAACGAACGCATAAAATTAGCAAATTAATAGCCAGAATTTTTTATTGACCTTTCCAAACCATATTGTTAATATATATTTTGAGATTGGGAACCTTTGAGATCCGAACCATTTTTTTTTTAAGAATCCGTATATTGGTAATAATCTGAACCATGTTTTTTTTAAAATTGTTGGTTCTTGCAACTCTAGCTGTTGATTATTATGTATTTATACATATCATGAGAGGTGGCGTTTGTGATGGGAAAGTAGAAAGTTTTCCCACCCTGGGAAAGTTTTATTGTAACCCACAAGTGGCAGTTTAACAGGTTGAAAGTGAAGGTGAGAAAAACCATAAGAAGGGGGGGTTGAATTGTGTTTTTGGAAACTTCTTCTTTTACGTTCTAAATAACTGTCCTCAGGTTCAGAGTCTGAAGTAGTTCAGAGTCTGAGTGAGTTC
>Ga0315914_1011544_pt1 | contig 10551 bp, 5 predicted proteins | sample MpolenodulesMG_FD_203920 | JGI IMG/M metagenome (GOLD analysis project Ga0315914, IMG submission 203920) | Medicago polymorpha root nodule microbial communities from Los Angeles, California, United States - elongated nodules | ecosystem: Host-associated > Plants > Roots > Nodule | place: USA... | reverse complement strand
AATCTCTCAGGGGACAAAGATAAAGACCAACCTGTTGTTGTTATAACAACTGAATGCATGCCAATCAGGACTGAATAACCCTGTGTTTAAAACCACAGTGACAGCTCCTTTAGATGCACGGCGTGAGCGAAACTATAACCTAGAGCTTTAGACTCAACGTGCGAAGAAAACTCTTTGTATATGGAAGCTAAGACAGGCTAAAAAATGATTACAGGTTGTAATTAACATGATTTTCCTATCTAAAAACGTTTCCTGTTCCTATTCATTTAGAGAAAATGAAAACACTGTTTTCTAAGGGGTGTTGGTGAGTTGCGTGCATAATTCGCGACATATATCATGGGATTGAAAAAAAGAAAACATAAATTGATAAACGTAAGCAAGCATACCGAACAAGTGTGCAATGGACCATAAGAGGATCTTCTATTTTTCTTATTAACTTCTGCCTTGTCTTTCCATTTACTATCTTCCCAATTTTGTTCCAATTTTTCACGAATTTTCCACCTCTTTGGCTAATTTCTTCTCTGAGTAGTTTTCTAAGAAGCTACTGGAAAAATGCTTATGATTTTAAGCATTTGTTAGATTTTTCTTTTAGTCTCTCAATTTTTTTGAAAGCATGTATCAAACTGGTATAAAAGTGATTATTTTGTTTTAAACAAGTGATTTTTTTTTTCATTGATGACTTTGAAGAAAATATATAATGAATGAGATGTTACCTTACGAAAGAAAGAGAATAAAACCACTTGTGACGTTGTGGTTGACCAATGTCACCAACCACAATGTCATCAAAGTGCTACCCCAACCTTTTGACTTTTATAAAGTGGAACATTTCACTTTTCATCATTTTCCAATGCAAAATTTCTAAATTAGTGTTCTACATTTCCCTTGCTTATATACTAATTCTTTGTTTTGCTATTGCTTAAGGGTGGCGAATGCTATCTTATCTTAATCTTATTTTATCTTATCTTATCTTAATCTTATCTTAATCTTAATCTTAACCTTATCTTATCTTATCTTATCTTAATCTTAATCTTATAAAAGAAACAAAGTGTTGCAAGCTTAACCTAGAAAAACCCTATCGTAGCCCTTACATTTTAAACTGCGTGTTCCATGGGCGCCAAAACCATAGAGGTTTGAGATGCCAAAATGACTTTACTATCCTTCAGCTCATACACCACATTCTGCCATTTCTAATGGACTTCTCATATGTTTCCTATTATCCTCTTTCAGCAGAATTATCTGAATAGGGGGAAATTATTAGAAAAGCTATTACAAGTGAGAAAAAATGTGATAAAAGAGAAGCAAATATGAAGGAATAGTTGAGAGATTGTTTACTATTGCAAACTATGTTGTTTAACCTATTCATTTTCTGCTTTTCATTTATTCAAAGGTATTGATCAAATTTCTGATATACATCCTTTTATGTATCCATCATTAAATTTCTATCATTGTCTTCATTTTTGCAGTTGGAAGTCCTCATAAGCAAGGCAACAACATCACAAATTTTTCCATACAATAAAAGATGCAAACTTATTTGCTTTAACTATGTTTGGATTAAAGTTTGCTAACTTAAACTAACTATATTTTGCAAATATTATAGAAATTGTTTTAACTAATTTTGAGGCAGAAATTGCAAAGATAATGTTATTGTTCAAACATAAGTTTGGAGGTCTTCAATTGGAATTCAAACACAGCATGTATATGAACACATACATGAAATTTTACCTGCAAGTACTGAGTGCATCAAAATACCAGCCTTTTCAAATTCAACCGGAGTCATGTGAGTAATCTTGACACTCCACATTGAAATGGTAATGATGCCACATAAATGCATCATCACATCTCTTCTCATCACATATATTCTCATCTAATTATTTCAAATAAACACAACCATCATCTTAAGAGTATAGACAAGAAAGTCATCATTATCGAAGGAATCACCAAGTCAAATACACATAATTCACACTTCATCATTATCACCAAAATAATCATCATTTAATGAAATCATCAAAATATGTTCTCGTCATTTCATCACCATCATCACAAATGTACGCGGTTGACATAAACTGATGGGGATGAATTCAACCTAAAACTTAGTGTGTTCACACATGTTTTAGAACATTTTTTGCAAACATGGTCATCATCAACTTCATCTTATTCCTATTCAAGTTTTTGCAGTAGTCCCCCGACAAAAGATTCAACAAAAAATAGAGTGGAGTATGATACAACGAATAAGTAGAATTTAGTTTCCTTTCCTTCAAGGTAAAGGAAGCTCTGTTCGTGCCCTCCTGGTTTACCTAAAAAAAGCTCTGTTCGTGCCAAATTGGTGAAGTATTTCTCCATAGTTTGGTTTTCAAAGTCAGATATAGAAAAATGGTCCTAGGGAGCCTTTTTTATTGCTTGCCTAATTGTCTTTATGGATCCGGTAATACTTAGTTGTTATGGCAGCATCGTTTATTAATATGCACAATATCTATTATTTTGTTACCAAATTATCCGGTGGGATTTAATATTCATGCACTGTGCTTGCATTCACTTGTTAATTGTTATAACAAAGAGGGTAATTAGCTTTTTACATAGTTGTAGCCTTGCAGGGATGGCGACTGCCCATTTTGCAATGTACTTAGTTCCGTCCCTGATCAAACGGACACATCACTGTGTGATTCAATGTTGGGTCGTTTTTGTAACTAATATTCTATTATTTTTTGAATACTGCTCTTTATCCAAATGTTTTTACTCATTTCTAAGTAGGGGTAGGCAAAAAAACCAAAAACTGAACCGAACTGCTGAACTGAACTGAACCGAACTGCTACCGAACTGAACCGTTATATAAAAGTTATGAACTGATCCATAATTAAAGAAGCAGTTATTAACTAAACCTTTTTGATAAAAAAACCAAAACCGAACTTGCTTATCAAAACTGAACTTATTATTTTTGAAAAACCAAACTTATTATTTTGCATGGTGGCAATGTTTTGATAATCAATAAGATGTTTGGTTCACAATTAAAGATAACAGTTACTAATTGAATGGAATCATTTATTTTGCCATGTTTTGATAATTGTGAATAGCAACAAACAACAATTCACACAGAAAGTTCAAAATGAATAGCAACAAACACCGAAAGCAGAAGGTTTAGTTTCCAACAATTTTACTTACTCCCTCTGTTTTAATAATTGTTTTGATAACAGTTACTAATTGTTGCTCTCTGTCCTGCGATTACAAATATAACAGCTACTCCAGTATCACAATAGGGCATTTGGTTATATTTACTTATGTGGAAAGAGTTCAGTTTTTTTTAAAAACTAAACAGAGCCCTATTCCCAAGTGAAATGACATTTTTACCCTTACATAACTTAAGTTACGTTAGTGTGAGTTAACTCACGCTAGTTCTATGCACACACAGACAGGCAGTAGCTATTGCTTTGTTCCCTATTTATCTTCGTTCCTTCGTTCGTTCATACATAGGTACAACCATTCATTCATTCAACAAAAACTCATAATTTAAAGAACATGCGTTCATTCAATCATAATTTAGAAACACAATTTTAACGAAAATTAACTCAAATGTCATAAAGAGGCGCAACCACACAAATGTAAATATCAAACAACCAAAATGTCAAGAAAAATACTACAAATAGCAAAAAAGTCATAAAAAAAACAAGTCAAACACGCTGCTCCTATGGACTATGACTCCTAGACCTCCTCCGTGGAACTTGCTGATGGTCAAACACGTTATACTTGGTCCGGAGGCCCTCCAAAATGCTGAAGAAGAGTGGATTTGAATCCACTTCTGGAATCTCCATCGCATGCTCCACTCTGTCTCTCATGCTGCTAATGACCTGCAATGGATCAGGAGGATGTCTGGCCCAGTCCTGGTCAACAAGAATATCCTAGTAGACAGGTCTCGGCATGACAATGTCAGGCTCTGGAGCAGGGTTGACGATAAGAGGATGGGATACACGGTAGAACCACCGAATGTACCTATCTGAATGCTTCCAAGGCTCGTCATCCGGGACCTGGTCACCCCTCTGCTGCTGAGCAATGACATGCAGATTAAACTCCAAGAAAGCAGCAGCCACATCTGGTGGGGAAAGAGGCATAATCGTAGTAGGAGGTCGGGGAACGGTCTGAACATATCTGTACTGCCTCAGAACCCGCTCGGGTAAGTGACGCACCATCTTTTGTTTCCCAGCCATGATCCATCTACAGTACCAGCACACGTTCTAAAAAGGCGTCACGTCTCATCGGTGCTCGTACGGCTTCCAGGTGACATGACAATGCTCCATCGAATCCAACAAGCCTCTGAAGTGATCAGCATGTTTAAACCCCGTTTGAGGTCTCCATCTACCCACATACGGGTTCTCCCGTTCGTAATCTTGATATCTCGACCGCGAAACCACATGTCTGAAGTGAGCTATAACCCATCCCTGCAAATACAAAGAGACAAATCTATATCAGCACACAAGTGTCATACAAGAAACTATACATTTACGTTTAACTTAAAAAAAGAAGAAAAAAATATATTACCACAAACAAGCTCATGTAACCACAAACGGAGCCAACATGTGAGTAGGAGGTACGATTCAGCTGTTCATACAAGAAAGCAAGTCCCATCGCGCCCCATGACCACGTGCCTATGTTAGCCAAATACCGAATCGCAAGCATCCACAACAGATTAATGGTTTTGCTGTTCTTGCCGGCAAAAAGGGTGTAGCCAAGCAAGAGCAACAAAAACGCCTTGACACAGGCGGGCCTAATATGACTTAGCTCCTCCTCTGATAAATCCTCCCCCAGCAAATGGTTACACCTATTCAACATGTGCTCATAACGCTCTTTCAGGGTCGTGTAAGTGGCAAAGGCACCTGAGTTATTACTCACCTGCTCCACCGTTTCCTCCACCGGAAACAATAGGTGATTCACCATCAGCTCTACACCATGGTCATGATCTAAATCATCCTCCTGAATAATCCGTCCAACGACGTGGATGCCTAGAAGACAGGTAACATCATCCAGTGTGATGGTCATCTCCCCAACAGGCAGATGGAAGTTGTTGGTCTCCTGATGCCATCTCTCAACCATAGCACACACTAACCCGTGGGAGATGTTGTCGTACCCAGTCAGAATGAGGTTCCTTAGACCGGATCTATCCACCGGTTCCCAGAACCAAGGGTTATCTTCTACCGGAAACGGAAGTGACAAGGCAGAAAGTTTAAGTTTTCTCCCGTGACGCCACTCATCTTACGATCCGCTTGCAACTGAAATACAAAAAAAAAAAAACAAGTAAAATAAACATGAAATAAACATAAAATATTCTACGTAAAATAAACTTGACATAATAATAAACTATAAATATTCTATGAAAAAATTAATCAATTATACTTAAATACGTAAAATAAGCATGACATATTCTACGTAATTATACTTAAATACGTAAAATAAACATAAAATATTCTACGTACGTTAAATTAAATAAAGCAATTATACTTACTGTTTTATCGTTCTAAAGCTTGGCTGCCACGTGTTTACCGAAGTCCGGTAAAAGAGACAAGTCGTAAGGCCCCCCTGGAAAGCCCCTATCCTCATCCTCCATACCAACCTCTGCATGTTGCAGAGGATGCTGCTGAGGATGCTGCTCATACTGCTGCTGCTGAGGAGGCTGCTCAGGCTGACACCCCTCGTGAAACTGAGCATGATACCCCTGGTGATACTCATACCCCTCCTGATACTGATAACCCGGCTGAAATCCAGGCTTCTCTTGATAATGCTGCTCCTGATACGCCTGCTCTTGATAATGTTGCTCATGTTGGTTCTGTGTCGTGTCCACCGTCTGGGATGGACCCGTCTGTGACGTCGATCCCCCTGCAGCATCAACCCTAGCAAGTCTCGTGCCCCCACTCTCCCTCGACCTCGACCGTCCGGAGGCTGTAGTGCTTGCTTCTCCCTACGTGCACTACTAGTAGGGACAGGCCTCCCTAACCTAAGTCTGTCAATCCTCTCCTGCTCAGACATATCTGCACAAAAAGCAAAAAATCTTTAACACATTTTCACACGAACATAACATTTCGACAATGTCATCTTTAACAATACAACAACACTATAATATCGACAATGTCATTTGTATCTATAAACTACCACATTGCGGTCAAACTGACTATAATCAACATTAAAAAACTAAATTCTAACTAATTACATCAATAACAATCCAAAAAAACAAAAAAATATCATTGAAGCATTTTACCGAACACGTAGTGTGCAATTTTCAAACAACTATGTAATCTAACAATTTCTAAACCCTAAACTACTACATTGTACCCTAAACAACAATTCCTAAGTTAATTCGTCACTAACAATCATCGAAACTAACATGTAAGCAAAATTTAAAAGAACCTAAAAATGTTCAATTTCTACAAAAATTCGAAAATTTCAACCAAAATAATGCAAAGAAGTAGGATAATCATCACTTACTTGTTGTTGTGGACGAATTTGGCTTTGAATGGCGCAAGAACGGTAAAATTCGGATTTGGGGATGAAATTTTCGTGTTTGGAAAAGTTGGAAAATGAGGGAACTGTGTTGCTGATAACTGACTTAAGTAACAGAGTGTGACTTAAGTCACGCTACGTGAGTTAACTTACGTAAGCGTAAAAATGGAATTTCACTTGCGAATGAGCGAAACCATTTGATAAAGAGCAGATTTCGTTAATCAATATCATTAAACCCATATTCATAAGCGGGCTTAAATGTGTGTTTGGTCCCTGCACTTTGATCATATTTTGGCATTGGTCCCTGCATTTTTTTTTTGTTTGGCATTGGTCTCTGCACTTTTTAAAACTTTTGTCATTGGTCCTTCTGTTAACCTCATGTTAAAAAAAAGTTAAAATTAACGGTGTATCACGTGGGCCAATTATTTCATGACACGTGGCACATTAAAAGACAAAATTGCAGAATTAAAATAAATTAGATAAAATAATTGATTTTTAATTAGAACAAAATCTAGTCAAGGCATGCTTCTTGGAGCTCCAACCCATAAATCAACAACAATTCCAATAACAAGGATAACCTAACAACAACAACTATAATTACAAATATTCATTATCTATTTTCAATCTTCACTGCACTTTTCAATCATAATCCACTACTTTGTAATAAATCAAACTTTAAACCCATCTCAACAATCAAAGCGTCCCAACTTGAATTAATATGCTCGCAACCTGTCCCAACATCGGGTAGAGATATGTCTCACTCATCACTTCCTTTTCTCTTATTGTTAAGAGTCATCGCAAATTCTAAATCTCATCTTCCTTCTTCTTGTTGTTTGAAAACTCAAACCAGAATTCGTCAAATCTTCGCATGTGTAGAATAATAGGTTGTTGAATGTGAGTTGATCGAATTGCATGATGAGTCCGATGAGACCTTATTCGACGACAACAAGGTAGCGATGTGAATGTCATTGTTGTGATCATCTTCTGCTTTTTATTTTTAATTTCTAATTAACAATAATAATAAAACTAATTAAAAATCAGTTATTTTATCTTATTTATTTTAATTCTGTAATTTTGTTTGTTTTTTAGTGTGCCACGTGGCATGAAATAATTGGTCCACATGGCAACCCGTTAATTTTAACTTTTTTTAACATGGGGTTAACATAAGGGTCAATGACAAAGTTTTACAAAGTGCAAGGACCAATGCCAAACAAAAAAAGTGTAAGACCAATACCAAAATATGACCAAAGTGCAGGGACCAAACACACATTTAAACATTCATAAACGCCATTGAAGATAGAGGTTGCATATTCCTCGACCCTCTCACCACGTTGGTTTGTGCCATTAACACCCTTCAATCAATTTTTTGTTTAAGTCATTCAATATATTATTATTATTATTATTATTATTATTATTATTATTATTATTATTATTATTATTATTATTATTATTTCAACCACTTCAACAATTATTTAGACTATTTCACATGGATTGCAATTGTGGATTAATATATTACTGGTTATTATTCGCGATCTACTATTATTCTCTCAATTATCCACAACAATTGATACTCTTACCCAATTTCAGTCTCTTGATGATGGCAAACACTTTTATAACATTGCAAAAAACCCAGATTTATAAACTTTCTAAAAGCTTTCCAATTTTAAGTACTATGGTTTATAATTTTAGTTATCGAAAATTTTAGTTTATGTTTTAAGAATTATTCAATTATTGTGTGGGGGTGAAGTCAAATGCCAAAGGGGGTAAAATTGGAAATTTTAATATTTGTAAGAGTGAAGGTATAAATGTAGGGGTACTTGGTAAAATTTCCGGGGCAATTCATCTATAAAAGCAACAACTACGCAAGAAAATCTACGTTTGGTACTCGCCAACGAATTAGCGTTTCTATTTTTGAACAACAAATCAAGTGGCTATTAGTAAAAAAAATAAAAATAAAATATAATCTTCATCTTTGAATTGTGTAACTCAAAATTTAATTATAATTTTCATCTTTGAATTATTTAATTTGAGTTGACGAGTTGAACCAGGTTATTCGTGAATATAAATCGAGTTTGAGTTTAGTCCTTTTCAACCCTAACTGTCATCCATCAGGTGCAAATGTTTTCTTGGAGATCCAAAATTCAAAGTACTTCAGTGTGTAGCATGGCCGTAATCAAACAATTATTAGACGGTGTTCTATTTTATGTGTGTGTGTAATTTTTGTTAGATGTATACTACTGGATAACAAGTTTTGGTAAGTCTCATTATGTTGTATACCAAATCTTCTCCTATGAAGAGAAGAAAAAATTCACACAATGTGAGAAGAAATAACATATAGAAAATATAGAATTATAATTTGAAGTATTTATTTTAAAATGATGTGTCAAAAAGATAAAAATATTATTATATGCTAATATAAATTGATTTTATAGTCATTGTATAAAAATAGTTTATTACAGCTAAGGCTTGATTACTTTAATATTTAAATTTTATTTATTAAAATTATAAATATTTTTTAATGAATAATTTTATTTATTTATTTATACATTAATAGAAATATATTTATATATGCGGGTGTGAAACAACGCGGGTACTAGCTATAGATAAAAATGAATAGGGCATGGGTAGGTACTAAGATGCTCGTTCTCGTACCCGCAATTTAAAAAAATACTCGTACTTGTGTCCGCATAGATAGCAACTTCAATACTCTTCCTCGTACAATATGAGTACCTAAATGCTTGTATCCATATCTATTACCAGCGTTGTAGCTACAGCGGCAAAACCCTCGTGTACCCCGTTATCCTTTATTATTTCGTATTAATTTAATCATTTATTTTAATTTTTTTAAAGAAGTTTTTTTTTATAGGCAAACAGAAAGGTTAGGTATCAGGGAGAAGCTGAAACATCAACAACTCCCATCCATTACCGCCTCTCCAATATGTAGTAATATTATTAAAAAAAAGGGGAAAACTGTACAAAAGAGGGGGGACTAGGCCAATACCCTCAGAACAAAGAAGAAATAAACTGAAAAAAAGACAGAAAAGGCTATGGAAATCTAAAGTTGGGCAGCCCATTTCTATCTCTAGTGAAATCAAATGACAAAGAAACTGGCATAACGTGGAACCATGTAGTGTCAGGCAACTCATGCCCCAAAGAAGCCAAAGCGTCTGCACAACAATTTCCCTCTCTGTAAATATGAGAACAAATGAGTGACATGAATGTTATTCCAAAACCAACTAGGTATTGAATCATACGACACCATAGGCCCCGCAATAAATACCAAAGAAGGAGTATTTAAATGACACATATCTCTAAATGTTATCCGGGATTCATTGTTACCAATCCCCCTAATGTTCCAAAAAATAATCTTCATTTAGCGGTTGGAAGCGGACCCTGTGAACAGGTTTTGGTTTGAAAATCTATCGTCTGCTTATTCATGTTTTTCTTTTGAGACTTGGATAGCACGGGGGGAAAAGGCACTTCTATTGCAGCGGCCTTATCTAACCATGTTTGCATAAAATCCATTTCTTTCCGTAAAGTAGGGTCAATAATTGCATTAGGGTCTGCCGCTATAGAGGAGACATCTAGAGTCCGAACCGGCGTTAAAATTGGCTCATCATTAATAAATTCAGTACGAACAATTTCATCTGTAACATTATTAAGTTGCACACTGAAGAAATTTTGCGACAAAGTAGTGTTGTGTACCGTGGCTGCCGGAATAGGTATATCACTTGTCTGTTCCACTGTGTCTGCCACATTGTGTGCATCTGAATTATCTACCTCTAAGGTAATCTCTTGTTGGACGTCTTGATGCTTGTTTGCCGTCAGTGTATCTTGCTGAACTGTCACATGAGCAGGGACAACCTTGGTTGTATGTGTAGGCACTTGTGTTGTCGGTTCAGTAAGTGGAGGCACCTCTGCTGTCGGCTCTTGAGGTGGAGACATCGCTGCTGTCATTGCTGGTGTCACATCTTGTTGAGGGCCAGCGAATGCAAGAGATGATCCTATGCCGGAAGGATTTTCAGTGGTAGGAGTCCATATTTGTTTCTTTGTTGGTGCTTGTTTTTTCCC
>Ga0315914_1011539_pt1 | contig 10556 bp, 4 predicted proteins | sample MpolenodulesMG_FD_203920 | JGI IMG/M metagenome (GOLD analysis project Ga0315914, IMG submission 203920) | Medicago polymorpha root nodule microbial communities from Los Angeles, California, United States - elongated nodules | ecosystem: Host-associated > Plants > Roots > Nodule | place: USA... | reverse complement strand
TTAGAGAAGCAATGGGAGTTAAAGAGCAACACATTAAGGGGGAGTGTTAAAATTAATGTGTTGTAACCGCCACTATCTTTAGGAAGCATTATGATAGAATTGTAACCACCACTATCTTTAGGAAGCAGTATGTGGTGAATTCAACAAAATCAGTTTTTTTTCAATGTTCATCCACCAGTGGAAGTAAAGTATAAAAAGTCATGTTTCCACTCAAAATCCTGCAACAATATAATTTGTAACATACCACCTCTAGAATACCACCAACAATATCTACTTCAACGAAATCATATTATTTGGCTCTGGGACATTTAAATAAACAAGTATATTTCATAGATGTTTTGCTAGTCTAAGATCCCAGTAATACACCAACTTTTAAAACACTTCATCCCAAACATTTTTGTATAGTATTTTTGACAATCAGCATCGGTTTTGCATCCAATATTATATTCTGGAATAAAAAACAGAATTAAATAGTGTTAATAAAATAAGATTAGATATTGTGTATAAATCTTGGAAATCGTGGTTGGACCTAACACAACTCCACAAAACCGGCTTGTGAGGTGAGGATTGCCCCCACTTATAAACACATTGTCAGGCCATGTCCTGTCCGATGTGGGACACTTAACACACCCCCTCACGACCAGCATTATTGGGCTTGGTTCGTGGACATAAATGGTGGGTGGCCCGATAGCGGAAACCTGATAGCCATGTCCTGTCCGATGTGGAACACTTAACACACCCCCTCACGACCAGCACTATTGGGCTTGGTTCGTGGACATAAATGGTGGGTGGCCCGATAGCGGAAACCTGATAGCAGGTGGCCCAATGGATCTTGGAGAGGCTCTGATACCATCTTAGAAATCGTGGTTGGACCTAACACAACCCCACAAAACCGGCTTGTGAGGTGAGGATTGTTCCCACTTATAAACACAATGTCAGGCCATATGTCTTGTCCGATGTGGGACACTTAACAATAAACAACAAAGCAAAGAAGGAAAATTGAAAAGAATAAAAATATAACTTACGGGCAACGCTCTTTGAAACAATAGATAGGGAAATAAATAAAATCAAAACATACACAAACTTAATTTTATCCATATTTTTCTATGTTTGCATGTCACAGATAGAATCTGATATGTTCAATTTATAGTGTGTAAAAAGCATGTTTTACTATAACAATAAGGTTCTTTTAGGGTTTAAGGAGTTGCAAAAATTAATCCTTAAAGTTATAATTATTATAAGCAGATGGCCCTTTTTTTAATACTATAATCAAATGCCCTTTAGCACACTTATTATAATTATAATTAAATGCCGTTTAACACATAATAGTTCATTCTTTTATAATTAATTTTTCAACCTATGGAACATAGAAAGGTTCTCACTATGAATAATACAAAATTGGTGGGATATTCCCGTGAACTCAGTTGGTAAAGACAATACATAATAATATATGGAAGGTTCGAAGTTCGAACCCCGAACACCACAAAAAAAAATATACAAAATTGGTGTGATAACATAGTTATTTATATAATAATTTTACCAAAGAGAATATGTATATAATTTTACAGTTGTATGATTCCTTCAAAATTATCATTAACACAAACTCTTCGGTTCACATTGATATAGAAAATAGATTAGGATTTATTTATTTTTTTCTAAAAGTGGCTTCTCAGAGATGTTTTTCATGAACTCCTAATTTTATCTGTATATAAACTAAAAAATCTTTGTCATTAATCTAAAGAAATGTAATTCCTTCTTCAGCAATGAAGTCGTTTTCCTTGGTTAAATTATCACTGCTAATGGTGTATGAGTTGACCCAAGCAAAGTCGAATCCATCAAGAGTACTCGGCCTATTCCAAAGTCAATCATTGATGCGAGAAGTTTCCATGTATTAGCCTTATTTTACATGAGGTTCATCAAGAACTTTTGCTCTGTTGCAGCCCTTGACATAGATTGCACTATGGGAGACCACTTCCAATGGACTGATCTAGCCCGACACAACCTTTTAATACAAAAAAGATATTTACACCTAAAAGATTTGCATCTTTGAGTGATGCCAATTGCATTAGACCTTGTGTGTTGATGGATAAGTAGTCAACAAAAGATAGACTTGATGGATAAGATTTGCATTTTTTAGTACCAAAAAAAGACAGAACCTTGAAAATGTGTGTTGATGGATAAGTAGTCAACAAAATTACCATCAAGTATCAATTTCAAATACCCCTGACTTGATGATTTTCTAGATAATTGCATGGTCCTACGATTTTCTCAAAGATTGACATTCGCAGTGGATACCATCAAATTATATCGAGGACAAAATATGAATATACGACAACCTTTATAACTAAGGATGAACATTATAAATGGATAATTATACCCTTAAGATTATTCAATATGATGGATTAGGTAATCTTCCCTTTCATTGGTAAATTTGTAGTTGTTTACTTTGATGATATCTTGATCTACAATAAAGAAAAGGCATATCACTTGAAGCACCTTCAACAAGTATTACATATCCTTTCTTATGCAACGAAGTAACTTTCCTTGGTTAAATTATCACTGCTAACAATATACGATTTGACCCAAGCAAAGTCGAATCTATCAAGAGTTCTCCTATTCTAAAGTAAATCAATAATGTTAGAAGTTTCCATGGATTAGCCTTATTTTAAAGGAGGATCATCAAGAACTTTAGCTTTGTTGCGACCCTTGTCATAGACTGCACTAAGGGAAACCACTTCCAATGGACCGATCCAGCCCATAAAAGTTTTGACGAATTAAAGAAGAGGTTAACTGAAACACTAATATTAGCCCTCCCGACCTCCAATCAAATGTTCGAAGTAAGTTGTGATGCCTGCAACACTACCATCAATGTTGTTTCAAGTCAAGAAGGAGATCCAATAGCCTTGTGCCTTACAATACTGAAATCATTATTTGATGGACAAGTTTATCCTTTACCCTAACCATGAAAACCTCAATTTCCAATAGAGGACCAATCGTAAACATGAAATATATTGAGTTCCTACAACCTTTTGTTCTTGCTCAAGCACAAGACGGGAGTTCATAATATTGTTATTAATGCTCTCAGTAGTTCTGGAACACGGCTAAATCATAAGCCTTTTAAAATTACTACCGACATGACATATATCTATTTACATAAAAGGTGTTAAATATCAATCATTTGGGAATTCCATGATGGAGGATTATTAGGCCACTTGGACGAGAAAAAACTGTGGCTCTTGTCAAAGAAAATTTCTAATGAACGAAGCTAGATGTAAACAAGCATATCCAAAGGGGCATGATTTTAATCTTAGCTAAGACCTAAAGTCACAACACAGGGTTATACTTGCCACTGTTCTTTGTTTGTCTCGAAGTTAGTGGTAGAAAGACTCCATATATTGATAGTTGTGGACAAATTTTTAAAGATGTCTCACTTCATTCCTTGTCTTAAGACCAATTGTTTTGTTCAGGGTGTGTATATCTATATTTCAAGGAGATTGCATCTTCATGAAACCTCGGAAAAAAAAACACCACTTCAGCTTGAGATGTAAAATTCTTAAAGCCATTTTTGGAGGACTCTATGAAGAAAGATGGAAACTAAGCTTGAATTCATTAGTGCAAGCCACTCCAAACAAATTGTCAAATCGAGGGAAATCTTCTTTAGAGGTTTATTGAAAAGAACTTGAAGCAATCAGATCTCATTCTTGCACAAGCTGAGTTTTCTTATAACAACTTAACCAATCAAGATGCTAGAAAATTCCAATATGAAGTTGTATATGGCACACGTCCCATAGTCCCATAGCCCGTTAGACTTGACTCCCTCGTCGAACATTTGTCATTATACTGTGTACACTTAACAAAGAGCAACCAAATAATAATGTATTCAAACCAATTTTTTTAATATCTATTTCCAATTGTCATTTGTTGAGTTTTTGGATCTGCATCACGCAAGACAAAAAGAAATAAGAGATGCCTCAATATGAAACTAAAAGAAAAAACAGAGACACATTCGCGGCGCCATATGAAAAACACGACCAACGCTTATTATTTACAAATCGCCTTCAAGGATTAGGTAGCTTTTCACATGATAGTAGTAATGATCTGGACACTCAATTTGAATTGGGATTTCAACCAAGTTTGCATCAGAACATCTGAAAAATGAAATAGTTATTACAAAATCTCCTAAATAACCAAAAAAAACATTCAAACATTTGCCAAGGCACTATTTGGCAGAAGTCAAGAGTTAACATAACACAGTCATAAGTATTGAATCATCTGAAAACACAATCAACCGTTAGAAGCATGCAAATAAAAACCTCGAAATGCACAACGCCTATACTTTTTGAAAAACCTCACGATACACAACATTTGTGGTCTCCTTGCAAATATTATTATCTTTGTCCAATATCAGGACCTTCAATCCTTTTCTTCAACACTCATCTTTTATTTAAACTATTTCTATCTTTTATAGTGTATGTGCGTGATGTTTATTTGTAATAAATTTGGGTGTTGGGTAGTGTATGATAGAAATAGTTTATTTGAGAATGTAAATGTTCAAATGTAAACAATTAAAACATGAATTCAAATAAGGAAACAACCTTAAACATGTTCCAAACTTCTCAAACGATCAACCGAAAACCGTTGAACAGGAAAAAAGCTAATGCAAAAATAAATCAAAGCAAAGTGTGAACAACCCCACATCCACTCAAAATAAGAAAACAATAAGTCTTTAAAACACTCAGAAATTATCCTCTTCAACGAATGGTGCACCTTGCATAGCCTGACCAATGTTCAAAAAGACAGCAAACTCCTGATATTGTTAGAAATGGAGCTACTATTGTTTGTTAATATTTTTTTTATATGAGAAATGATATTGTTATTTTGTTTATTGACCGTGAGTTAGATGGAAAATTGGCGATGTCAACCGTCCATGGATCTAAGATCATTTTCTTTCCTCTATTCACGGCTGCTGTCAACATTAAAGGGAGGTGTGTGCGATGTTTATCATTATTAATTTCTTTAATACATGCATATGAAATGGTGGTATACATTACATTTTTAATTTGATTGTTATGTTATCATATAGCATGGTGGATGAGGTGGAAAAATCGGCTCATGAGTATGATCATTGGGGTCTCTCTCCCAAAGCTATTGTATCTGGACTGTCGTTCTGTGAAGTGGTATATATATTTTTTCTTCTTAATTTTATATATTTTGCATATACTGATCGGATAGGATGATTGTTAGTAATTCAGTTTGTAATATTTTTTTTGGAAAAGGGAGGTACATATATCGTGTACGGTCATATAAATGAAGTGGTGTTGGATGATATTTGGCTGGTGCTACGTGGGTTGTGTGTGTGGGAGGAGAGTGTTTCCAGATTGGGGGATGTTTTGAATGTCTCCCCGAGGTATATTATTGTCACGGTTTGGTCGTGTATATGTATATAGTTTCTATCAAATTTAGTGAGTTTTGATGTTGTACTAATGCAGGTACAAAGTGAAGCTAAATGTCTTTGACCATTCAGGAAATGCAAATTTTATTCGCGTATTTGCTTTCGTAGTATAAGACATTTCCCTAAACTATTTAATATCATGTAACCCATCAATACCCATTTGAATTTCTATATTTCAAACATGATTCGAATTTTTGAAGAATGGGGGATTAACCAAACATGTATGATTTCGAAAATTATCTAAAACAAATCAACCACATGATTCGACCAATATACTCCATAATTCTTTATGCGAATGGAGAGACATCGGAAACCGGCGTCATATTTGATTGATGTAAAAAAATTAAAAACAATAAACTATTTACTACATAAAAAAATAATCTAGAAACATAAAAAAAAAAAAACGAATAGCGTCAAAGAACCTTATCATCCCTTATTATCCATTAGAACCATTTCCAAGAAGTAAGGTAATTTGTTCTTGTTCATTTCTCTCACAAACCATATCCGAACGACTCGAAACCTGATATTCCAATTTTTTATTGAAGGAAAAATATCAGAAATGAAATCGATTTTCGGTGTCATGTGGATTGTTACGAGCAAAGAAGAAAAACAATAGAAAAAAAACTAAACAGAGAGAAAGAGAGTTGAGATTGCAATGTGAACAAACTGTGAAGTGAGAGGTCTAACTATTCTTCACAGGGTAATTTGGTAAAATAACCAAATTAAATTTGATATCAAATTAATTACACGCGGTCCTGAGATTTGCATTTTATTCTCAGTTACAAACATTTTTGCTTTTTCGTTGGGCAGGAAGCGTTTTTGTTTCCTAATACTACAATCTATTTTTGCCTTTTTTTGTTGGGCATGTGTTTTACCGTTTTTGTTTCCGTTTCAGTTACACATTTATCTCCACAAAAAATGTGTGGTTTATTTTGTTTCCTAATTTTGTCAAAAAAATAATAATTTTGTTTCCTAATATTAATAAAATCATATCATTTGACCAACACTCCATCATAGGTATTCCTTCCGATTTTTTCTTCTAACAAAGACATCCCTTCAGTTTTTTTTCCTAAAAAAATGCTTGGTTCATTTCGTTTCCTAATATCAATAAAATCATATCATATTACCTTTAATTGGTTTAAATCCACTTATTAATATATATTTGACATGTTTTAACCAAATAAATTATCTCACATCAATATTTTTTTTTAACAAGACAAAATGAATTATTATATTAAGAGTAAAATACACTCTCCTCCTCTCAAAGATACTTGAATTACACTCCCCTTCCGTCTTATGTTAAAATATACACTCCTCTCCCCTCTTATTCAAAACATATTAGAAAACATTTCACTCCACTCCACTCCCCTAAGAGAAACTTGAATTACATTCCCCTCCTCATATGTTAAAATCTACACTTTACTCCCACCATAATTTTTTTTAATTTCTAATAATCTAGCAAAAAAATAATATTCTATTTTAATAGAATCAAAATATATAATCAAAATATGAATACATATTTTTCGCTGTTTTTTATTCACAATTTCATTAACATATGGTTTTAAAACCTATTATAAAATATAAAACAACCAAAAATAAAATTAAAATATGTGAAAAATTACTAAAGACAATAAAGTATGTTTATTTAAAAGTTAATTTTGATACTCTAAATTATAAAATTAATAGCAAAATATTTAAATTTAATTATCATTGACATTTAAATTATAAAGAAATGAATTTATTTTTTTTAAATGGTGGTTCAAAATTAGTATATATCATAAAAATATTTATTATGTTAAAATAGATTAAAGTGTAGTGCATCTTTAATTATTAGGGGAGAATGTTGTAATTTAAACATCTTACAGAGGAGGGGAGTGTAAATGTTACTTTTCAAGGGAGGGAAGTGTATATTTTAACATAAGAGATTATGGAAGTGTAATTCAAGCATCTTTGAGGGGAGGGAAGTGTAATTTACTCTTATATTAACAAAACCACAGTAATCCCTTCAACACAAGGTGTGCCAAAAAGACTATTAAAAATACAAGTTGTCTAAAGAGTAACAAAAGAACAGTGCTACTCAATACCCAAACACATTAGGGGATTCGAACAACACATTTGGGTACCGAAAACAAAAGTAACATGCTTTGCTTTCAGCCACCACAAAGAATAATACTTAACTTTTTCTAGTAGCTGATAACTAGTACATTCCTGGTTTTTAAACAACCTATTATTTCTTTCATTCCACAAAATCCAGGAGCATAAAAGCCATATGAGATGACGAAAATTACGTCGCGTTTTTGGACCACTTGTGTAATAAATAAACTGATGGAAGTGATCGTGAAGAGCCTGAGTGTCGACATCATCAAACTCGACCCACGCTTGCACCATCGGCCAAAGGGAAGCGAAGTGAGGACACAAAAGAAACACATATTGTGCATCTTCTAGATGGCCACTGTAACAGACCGATTTTCCGTTAGATTTATTTTTAATTATTTTAATATGTGTTTATATGTGCTTGTATGTGATTAATAGCCTCTGTGTATATTTTGGTTGAGACTAGTGGATTTCGGTGTTAGAAGGATATTATAGTCATTTTAGACTCAGAGGTATTTTGGTCATTTTGTGAGCAAGGGTAAATTAGTAATTTCATGGTGAGGATTATTTTTAGTGTTTCAAGTGAGAACCATTATTTTACTAAATTACTATTCAGTGGAGGTAATTAGTTTTGAACCAGGAATTATTCGATAACTTTTAACCGTATATGGATAGAAACTTTGGGAGTTATTAGTTTCTAAGAGTGTTGAGCCCATTAGACTTTTAAGGGTTAAGCCCATTAGTGTGGACACTATTTAAGCTTTAGCCTTTATAGAAAAATAGGGTTCACATTCATTTTATAAGATTTTGAAAAGAGGTAGAGAGAGACAGAGCAAGAGGAAGAGAATAGGGTTTGAAGAGAGAAGCTTGAGGAACCAGGAGGTGATAGAGATTATAAGAGCTCAATTGAAGCTTTTGCTAGGATTATTGCTTATTGAGGTAAGGGGGTTAGATTTCATTCATAATCTCTTAGTTTAACTTCTTTTCTAATTCTATGCATAAGTGCTTATTGGAATAAGTGATTATTTTGAACCTAGTTGTTGAAAATCGTGCTCTTGTTATAGTGATATCTTTGGGTATATGATTTTGATGATAATTGAATTGTTGTTGATGAAATTGCATGTTCATGATATGTATAAATGGGTGTATTCTGAATTATACTTAATTTGATGAATTGTGCTATGTTGTTGTTGATTTATCATTGAATTCATGATTATGGATTGTGGTTGTTGTTAATTATTGTTGTTAATGTCATATCATGGCTTGGGTATGAATTATGATTGAGTTGTTGTTGTTGGATTGAGTTGTTGAGAAGAATTGAATTGTGGTTGTTGTTGAAAACTTGTCGTATTGAGAAAAACCGTTTTTAAACAATTTTATAACTTATTCAAATGCCGCGAAACGAGTGTATTCGATGTGTTAGAGCCACGGGTCATGCCTTGGATCATTTTTAACTAATGGGGGACTTAACCCTTCGATTTTTAGGCGAAAATGGCGAAGACCCGTGGCTGAAACACGCGAAAACGTGCGTTGTTGGGGCGTTGCGCCTGAGGTAGGGCGCTAGGCGCCCACTTCTAGAGAGCCAGCGCTTGAGCTGGCGCTTCTGCAACTTCTTGGCGCCAGGCGCCCTGAACAGGACAACATGCTTGTTGTTCCGTGTTTGGGTGCTTAGGGGCAGTCGTGTAGGGGTCCTATGCGATCATTTTGAAGTATTTTTTTGTTGTTTCCAATCACTTTACTACTGAAACATACTTGGCTTTGTCGAAACTTAGATTTTCCAATTGGTTTGAAACTTGAAATTGTGTTGTTCTTGGTTTTCAAATTTTGTCGGAAAATAAACTTTTGTGGACAAAGAAGATTGCATGGTTAGTCTACAGTTCATATGGACTTAGGCGGAGCATGTGAAGTTGGTACAATGTCTTAACCATGAAAAACTTTGTTTTTAGGAAAAATGGAGGGATACTTGAACTTGGGATTTCTCATACGGACTTAGGCCAAACTTGAAACTAATGCTTGATAGTTTACAAGTGGTCTACGTTCATGCATATATGATTGATTAAGATTGAATGTTAGGTTTTCAAACTTGAATAAGTTGCCTTGCTTTGAAAAATGCCAATGTTGGCCGTTTTTGCAAAATGATACGAACTTGTCGTAACTTTGTGATTTTGATGATTTTGTCATAGTTGGCCGGTGAAACGCACATGTATACGCTATTACACTCGTATGTGATCTAAGTGTATACATAGTCGAGACCCTAGAGTTTATTTACTTGGTTTTGGTTCTTTTGTCTCAATATTTTAAAGTTGTAAAATGAGAGACGAACTTTGTCGAAAATGATCTTTAAAACCAAATACTTGGCAAATCTTTTGTGGATAGTTTGATATGATTATATGAAGATATGTGAATGATTTCTAGGTGTTGAAAATGATGTTTATCATAGTGTGGTGTATTTTTCCCCTTACTTGGAATGTGGGAAATCGTATGTTGTTATTCAATTATGTGGAGAAGTTGATATTGTTGGTGAATACATATATGTTGATTGATTGTGATATTGTTGGTGAATACATATATGTTGATTGATTTCTTATATGCAAATTTTGATGGTGATATAATTGGTGAATGCATGTATGCAAATTAAAGGTGATATTATATTCAATGGTGTTGGTGAATGTGTTGTTGAATATATGTATTGTTGTTGAGTCATATTTTCATGCATAGATGGTTGATGATGTTTTTGTTGCATCATGAGTTGACGACATTGTCGTAGTTGATGGATTTTACATCCGTGTTGATTATGTTTTTGTTGCATCTTGAGTTGACGACTAGTCATAGTTGATGGTACCGTGTCCATGTAGGAGTCGTGTTTAGGACTGATAAGTGTCAAAAAGGAGTTAAATAGACTGTATGTTTTAGGCACTTTGATTACTTGGTTTGCAAGTTATCCTGCGAAAAGCTCACAAATACTGAAGAATCATTCAATTATGCTTTTCACATCTAACGCCAACTCTTT
>Ga0315914_1011538_pt1 | contig 10556 bp, 5 predicted proteins | sample MpolenodulesMG_FD_203920 | JGI IMG/M metagenome (GOLD analysis project Ga0315914, IMG submission 203920) | Medicago polymorpha root nodule microbial communities from Los Angeles, California, United States - elongated nodules | ecosystem: Host-associated > Plants > Roots > Nodule | place: USA... | reverse complement strand
GTGATAATATCAATTGATAGTTAGAATCCGCAACCCAAATCCGAGAATACGTACGAGTAGGTTGATGAAGTTTAATCCCAACATATTTACTTCTCTGTTAACTCTCGTCCCGTTTATAAATTCTTAGTTGATAGTTTATGAAACAAAATACCCGACAACCCTAGCTCAGAACGATATTGATTGTTGAACGGCTTAGAATATCGCACCAGTCCCTGTGGAGACGATAACATAAATACTTACTTTTGTTGCTACAACACATGGCACCTCCCTTAGGGTACCACATCAGCGTAGACCGAGTCAAAGTTGGCATTGGGGGCAAAAACTGCCACAGATGCAAAACTTAAGGGGTGGTTTTGTAGTTTTTTTCATAGGGGCTAAAATCGCAACTTTGAGAAAGTTAGGGGGCTAAAACTACTATTAAGCCTATAAAATAATATTTTTCATTGTACCAAAAAAAATTATTGTTGTAGATTTTTAACTATTATAGACTTTAGAAGTATAACTATAAAAAATATTGCATAAATTATCAATTAGTCATTAAATAATATAGTTGTACAATTCATACACGAAACTCATAACAAGAATTTTAACATCTACGAGATATTTATTTTTATAATATTTTTACATATTTTTTCTACCACTTATAATATTTAATAAAAACTATTTCAATGATTTTATCATGGGCAAATTAATCTTTAAAAAAATGGAGAAATTACACTAACCTCCCTTAAGGTCTTCTTAAATAATACAAGCACCCCTCTATTTTACTAAGAAAACATTAATCTTCCTTATTTAGTTATCAAAATGACAAGCACTTCCGTTATAATTTAACACGGTTTAAGCTTTGTTAATTCCATTTTATTAGCAATTAACTTTTTTATACGAGTATGAACTCCCTTAATTTTCAACCATTTTTTATTCACATTTTTTCCCCAAAAAAGGAGTAGCAAAGAGATACAACGTCAAAATGCAACCTAGATAAGAGAGAGAACAAAAAAAAAGGAGGGGGACTAGGCCAAAACCTCCCCAAACTAGACAAAATCTACAATTAGGCAATCCTATAAGATTCCTCACAAAAGGCTCTCTAATAAACAAGGGCAAATCTAACCAAACTATATAAGAGTTCAAAGAGAGCCCTATATTAGTAATTCTGTCAGCACAATGATTTCCTTTCCTATAGATACGAGTGATCATTATGTTCATTTGTCTAATCAAAATGTTGCAATTATCCCATCTATTCTTTAAGGAACATAGCATGAAAGAAGATTTCTTAGAATCCTGAACAACTAGAGATGAATTAGTCTCCAACCAAACTTAAGACTTAGGTGATTTTTCCAAACTGAAGAGATCACTCACTGTTCATTTGTTAATGTGGTTTAATTTTTAAGATCTAATGTAATAAAACAGATATATGAAAGATTATTAGAAGATTATTTCCTTTTCATTAGTCAACCACAACGTCCATCCATCTCTATATTCTCTTTTAGTCTCTTCTTTAATTGTCGATGTTTGATTCTATTTGTTGATAAAAACAATTGTTATTGTTTCTCCATTGCGAGAAAAAAACCTCATTCAACTTATTGCCAAACGAGAAAACAGATACAAGATATATTAAACCAATATGACTGAAATTAAATTGTGTATTTGGAAGGTTATTGAAATGAAATTGGATAAAATTAGACGGTTTGCTTGTGTTGTTTAAGAAAATCTCAAGGAAGGTCAATGTAATTTGCCCTTTTATCATAAACGTTATCTTTATCGTTAATGTTTTTTCTATTCTCTCAATGCATATAACATTGCAATTCGCTTTGACATATGACCTTTGCTTCGACATCCAACCCGTGAGGAGCACGGGCCCGTGCTTTGAAGGTGAGAAAAACACAAGAAGGGGGGTTGAATTGTGTTTTCTTTTTCTTCTCCTAAAACTGAAGTTATTGATCAGAAGCTGGTAGAGTTCAGGTTCTGATGTAATGTTTAGAGTCTAAATGCAGCGGATAAGTAAAGTGAGAGAGAAAGAAGAAAGACACAAAGCAATTTATAGTGGTTCCTTCCATAATCCGGAAGTAGTCCACTCCCCTTTGCACTTTTAAGGAGAGTTCACTAAAATCAATATCTGATTACAATTGCTCAAGTACAAAAGCAAGAGACTTCAAACTACTCAAGCACAACTGCAAGAGGTTTCGTATGCTCAAGCACAACTGCAAGAGACTTTCTATGCTCAAGCACAACTGCAAGACTCTTCTATTCAAACAAAATTACAAAGAAAAATGTTTGAGGTTGAACACTTGATATACAATCAGTGGTGTTCGCAATACAAATCAGATGTGACTCTTAAGGCTCTAGAATTTCTAAGATATGAAAGTTGTTAAGAAATTCAGCAGAGGTTTAGCACTTGTAAAATTGTTGTAAGAGTCTTATATGTCCAAACAACATGTCTTCACTCCTTTATATAGAGGTGTGAGAGATACGTTGGAAATTGCCAGCACATCACAAAATAGAGTCGTTGTTGGAGCTTGATCAAATCACCAATGATCTGTTGCTTGATTTGGTTATTATCCTATGAAGGAAGAATTTCAAATCCATTCCAAGTATAGAACAAAATCAGCGTAGTTGCAGTTGTATTCTTGTACAATAGCAGACATGATGAGTGGAGTAGTGGTTGTACAATTGTACTATTTCCTTTTCCTGCGCTCTTTAGTGAATAAGCATCCAATGCCTTCAAATTCCTCTGAATTAGTCGTTGCTCCAGGCTTCCATTCCTTCTGCAATCATAGGCATGAGAATAACAATCTTCAGCTTCTGATGATGTCAGCTTCTAGTAAACAACTTCTGATGAACAACTTCTTGTAAATAGCTTCTGACAAACTGCTTCTGATGAGCTGCTTTCTAAAGTCTTCAGATGCTATCTTCTTCAAACTCTAACTTGTAGTACAAGCTCCCTTTTTGTAAATTCCATTGCTCTCGTTTGTTCTTCCAGAACCTATGTTTGATATAAAGACACTTAAATTTTTTGTCTATGGTCCTGCACACTTGAACAAATATTAGCACATCCAATTAACATTTTCAATTCCTTATTATCATCAAAACTCAAAAGGATAATGTTAAACACATTTTGTTCCAACATGCTTAACATGGGTTTGTTGCTAGTTACATAAAAAAGGTAGTAACTCAAGATATCCATCATCATTACTAGTGCCTAAATTGGTATTATCTTTCTATGAGGAAAAAAATATGATGTCAACCATCTAGGGCCCTTATTAGATAAACTACTTAATTTGCAGCTTACATTATAAGCATATATACACATAAGCTATTTTTATAATAAAAGATATACTTCAGATAAAAAAAAATTGTATAAACCGTTGTTTTCAAAAACTATCACGGAGAGCTTATCAAAATAATATGAAAACAACACACATATATATCAAATATTACATGACCCTAAGAGTGTGTTTGGATGAGATAATTGAAATTTTTTGAAGAATTTAGATTTCTAGGCAATTTAAATGATTCAATTAAATTAACTTCATTTCTAAATATTCTTGTTTGGATGGAGTAAAAAAAAACTTCATTGTCATCATTTTTGGACAGCTTTTATAAATTTTTAATTTTTTTGTGCCAAATTTGAAAATTGAAATTAGGGTCAATTTGTAAATTTTAAAAATTTGAGAGGTTAAATTGTAAATTTCAAAAATATTGAGGGTCAAATTATAATTTTTGAAAAATTTGAGGGGTCAATTTGCAATTTTTTGATAATTTATTGGGGTCAAAGTGAAATTTTTTGAAAATTTGAGTACTAAAATGCAAAATTTGAAAAATTATAATAATGAAGAATTTTGAAATTCTTAACTTTTAGATGTCATTTGAAATTCTCTAAATTTAACTTGAACAAAATACTTTATAAATTTTCATCATTTTGAAAATTCAATATTATCCAAACAATAGAATTCACCTCAAAGTATTTGAATTTCCTCAAAACATTGCGGTCCCTCAAAACATTCCCTCTTCCAAACATTACAATGGAATTATGGGATTTGGTTGATCTTGCATCTTAAAAAACTATATGTATCTAACCACATCAACAATTCAACTTGACGACAATTCATTCATTGGCAACAAATTGATATGTATTTCTCCCTCCCAAGAAAAATATTACAAGACACATACAAGGGAATTAAAAAACAGAAAATTTCATCATTCTCGCCATAAATTTCATCATTCAACTTCTAACAGGAAATTACGTTTTAATCATGTTGTAATCATATTACCATATAAAAGAACTTTTGAAATAAATAAACAAACATAAGAAATAGAAGTCCAAGGTTCTCATTATTATATCCAACATAAACAAACATAAACAAACTTTTGATATATAAATTACACAATTATATCCAAATTCTCCTGAATAGGCAAGACTATCCATAAGTGTAACCTACCCTAAAAAAAGTCAGGGAGGTCATTATTGATCTCCATTGTTCCGAACCATCTCAATGTATAAATCTTCTACAAACTTTAAAGAAAAGTCAGCCACACCATCTGAAAATTACAGGAATTCATGAAAGAAAGATGTATTGGACCAAATGAGCTTTCATTTGACAACTTTTATTTTTAAACGGCAAATATTATTCCATAACGCAACATTTGCACAAGAAGTACGAGTGCGCAAAAAACTATACAATAAAAAGGCACTGTATATAGGCGGCACCCTCCCCAAAAACAATAAAAACCTCAATACCAGCTCCACAAACACATCCCTGCACAGCAAGTCGCTCGGCATAAACAGAACCCCCGAGGTGGAAAAACCGAAGCAGGGAACTTGGATTTTCCTTTACAGTTTAATACAAAGTAAGCAAACTCAAAGATGTCGATTTCAAAAACTTGTCTTCCAACATATGAGATGCTGTTGTAAATGCTTTTGTTCTTCAGCTGCATTCTCTCCTCGCCACTGATGATGAAACGGCTGGGAGAATCTCACCAGCAAGACCGGCATCTATCAATCTGCAGAGAGCAGTACACATAGGTCAGAGGGATTTCGTAAAGTGGCTCGAGAGAGACATGATAAATGCGTATATCTTGAGTCTTGATTCGTCATTATTGGATCTCTTTTTAGGCAGTTCACCTGAGATGGATATTTTTCTTAACACTGAAAAATCTACAACCGAAATTTTAGTGATAACTGAACAGGATCAAATCTATATAGTTGTAATTTAATGAAGAGAATCAACCGAGCATTGTACTTTTACAGTGCACTTTTTGACTGCTTGGACTCAACTGATACGAGGACATCAGTGGAGCGACAAAAGCATGGGAGCATGCTTCTTGGGGAGAAAATATAGAAAACCATTACTTGACTGGGAGTTGATAAAAAGGAGAGACATGAGATGGTTGAGAAATGTATTAGAAGGCTTGAAATGGTTGGGTTAGTGAAGGTACCTTTGAGTTACAATCAGAGAATAGAAGCAACAAATCTATTGCAGCGATAGAGTAATAAGTACAAGTTTAAAGAAGAAAATTGTTATTTGCTTGTCTGCTGGAGTGACAGACCACTGTTTTCTGTATCGGCCTGGAAATTTAGGAAATGACTATTCATATACATGGTCGAATATGAAGATCACCATTAGAAGATTTTATGTTTTTGTTTTCTGGATTTTCAAAGTGTTACAAAGAAGTAAAACAGCATATCCATCTTGTATTATTGTTGATGTTAATATTCATTCATTTCTGTCCAATCATTTTTAGCTCCCACCTTTGTTGAAATATGAAAATAAATCTTTAACCTACTCTCAGAGTCATAAGTATATTGCATGCTGGTTGAAGGTGTATACAAGGAGTACTAATACTAGCTATTTAATATTGAATATATTATCAATACTGTTTTCTGTTAAAAACAAAATTATCTAATTGCTGTCGAGACTTTTTTGTTTACACAGTGTTCTGTTAGCTGTAATATGACATTGTTACTAGTCTCTGGTTGCTTTAACAAATTTATGTTACTTGCCTATTTACTGTTCTACCATTAAATACAAAGCTCTCATTTCCGCAAAACGTCATTGTTTTCAGAAGACATCATCATTCAGATATACTTCTATGAATTGTGTCTCTTCTTGAAGGTTCATATAAGCAATTAAAGGACCACAGCAATTAAAAGACTTTTATATCAATAGGTAGAATAAGTAAAAATTGAAAATGAAGAATCCCATGAGATGGTTTTAAACACCATTGAAACATATATCACAGACACTGTGCACTGTTCAACATAAAACACAATACGCTGTGCATTATTTTTACTATTTAAAAGAAAATTTACAAATGTTTGACAACTATAAACAGATTGGTGAATGTGGTGCACCTGAAAAAAATAACATCTCATCTCAGCCGTCAATCAGGAAATTGTGATGGAAGGGATGTGAGAAATTGTATGCCAATGCTCTCCTTCCTCCTTTTGATACAACTTCTTAAGTAATGGACAATCATGAATGGACAAAGTAGAAAGGGAGATGGGTAGACCCTCCTCTGGTAAGCTCTCAAGACAAGGGCAATCTTCAATATATAGAGATTCAAGTGAAGTGAGGTGGAGAAGACCCTTGTAGTTTATTTTTCTTAGGTAGGAACAATTTGTCAACTCAAGAGAGTTAATAGTTGATGGCAGCATACTCTCCTCTGGAAAGGATTCCAAAATTTGAAAATCACCACCAAGACTGAATTGTTTCAGAGATTTGAGTTGGAACAAACCCCACTCCTCCATTGAAGCCATCAAATTAGGGCATCTTTCTATTCGGAGGCTGCCTAGGTTGGAAGGCAGCTGCCTCCCAAAAAAGGATTCCAGCCACAGACAATCGTACAACACGAGAGAATTAAGATTGGTGAACAAGTGTAGTGCAAAAGGCAAGGAGGAAGAGTGCCAACTTGTTATGGTTAAAGTGCGAAGAGAACTACAGCTACGCATATCCAAAGAGGACCATTCTAGATTTGGAGCAAAGAAGTCTTCAACTTCCAATTCTTCAAGAAAGGCACTGCTAACAAGAATTTTCTCTAGGGTGGTTTCAATGACCTGAGTTCCACAAAGGATGGCCCTTTTCAAGCTTGATGGGAATTCATTTATCAAAATGCCATCACATCTCTTTAGTTCTATATCACTGATATTAGCAGCATTGGGAATTGAAGCCTCCAACTCTTCGCAATCAATAATCTCCAACTTTTGCAAACAAGGAATGTGTTGAGGCAGGGCTCTTTTCAACTTGGGACAATGCTTTATACAAAGCTCTTGAAGCAAAGGGAAACCTTCAAGACATAACCATTCCTTCCATTCAGACATATGCTCAAACCGCAAAGTTTCAAGGGATCTAAATGGAACATTTGATGAATTATAGCCGCAAAACTCTGAACCAATGGTATCTATTCCATGACAGCCTGAAATGGAAAGCTTCTTGAGAGAAGGGAACTGCCCAAGTGGTGGCAACTGGGAACAGAGATTGCATCCCAACAATTCAAGAGATACTAGATTGAGTAAATGATGATCCCCAAGCCAATTTGGAAAGCTACTACCTGTGTAGTCATTGATGGTGAGCCTCATGAGGTTTCTATTTGGTTGAAGAGCCTCCAAGACCGAGACACTTGCTTCGGTTAGTGAGCCATCCATTTCTCTCCATTCATCGTATGACATACTTAATTCTTCTAAATGTTTCTTATCTTTCAAATTTGCTGCCATAGCATCTACTGGATCAATGACATTTTTCAACCCTGAAATTTGAAGCCTTCCTTTAAGGTGATTGAGCTCTGCCAACTGCTTAATATCAAATCCATGTTGCTCTCCCACAACAAAATCAGTCAGCATCTCAAGATTGATTAACCCTCTTATCTCCTTTGGCATATTCTTAATATGTGTGCCTTTCAAATTAAGATGACGTAAATTGATGAGTTTGCGAAAATTTGATGGGAGCTCTTTCAATTTAAAACATTCTTCCAGTAAAAGCGTTTGCAAATTATACAGCATACAAATGGAATTAGATAAGCTTGTAATCTCGGTGTAAGAAAGGTCTAGATAGCGCAGAAGCTTTAAATTTCTTATCTCATCAGCTAGCTCTAAGAGATTGCAACCAGAGAAAGACAACACCCGCAAATATTTTAGTCTTAAAAACAAATTAAGCTGCACATCGGTGCTTATCTCAAAGCGTTGGTCACCATAGCCCTGTGCTTCTACCATCAGACTGTGTAGTCCCTTGATTTTTTGAACATTCTCTAGTTTTCTATCACCATTTTTCAAATCAAGGCAGCACCAAATGTGACGTGTCCTTTGAGGGATATCTTGCACGTTATCACCCTCTATTTGTAAGCAGGATTCTCCTGACAATGATTTTGCTAAATCATTGACAAAATCATGCATTATGAAGTAGTATTTACCAGACCATAATGGCATAATTGTTGATTGTTGGAAAAATGACATTGACACTAGTCGATCAAAGAATTCATTACCTAACTCTTCTTTGCTTTTGTCTCCTCTGTAATGCCTGAAGAAACCTTCTGCCATCCAAAGCTTGATTAACTCACCCTTCTCAAACTCATAGCCTTTGGGAAATATAGAACAATAAGCAAAACAATGCTTCAGATCGGGAGGGAGGCTAAGGTAACTCCTTCTCAGAATGGAATTAATGATGCTGTAACCCTCAGGTAAACGCCACAAATCAGCCTCCAATATCTTAACCCATTTTGGTCCAGAGAAATCTGTTTGCAAGAAAATCCCCAATGTTTTCAGAACTACAGGCAACCCCCCACATTTTTCTACTATTTTCTTGCCGAACAATTCAAGATTTGGATATTCAAACACATTCCTACCTCGAAAAGCATATCTCACAAATAAACTCCAAGAGTCACTCTCCTCCAATTGCCTTAAATGAATTATCTGGGTGGATCTCAATGCAACTTTTATATCATGTGTTGTCACTATCATCTTGCCTCGAGAAGACTTCTGGTTAAAAAGAAGTAGTAACTGCTCCAGCATATTCCAATGGTTGATCCATACATCATCTAGAACAAGCAAATATTTCTTCCCAGCTAGCCCGTGTTGCAGTTGACGTTGAAGTATTTCTGTGTCTTCATTATGTACTACTGGTAAAGTAATTGAGTTGAGAATTGATTTAATGAGATGATTAAAAGATTGTGAAACATCGACCCATACTATAACTTCAAATTGCTCCCGTATCTTGTGGTCATTGTAAACAAGCTGCGCAAGGGTTGTCTTACCTATCCCATCCAGACCACATATACAGATTATGGGTATCTGACTGTCTGAAAGTAAAAATTCAATTATTTCTTCTTTCTCATGCTTTCTACCATATATCACAGATTCATCCACCAAAAGTTCAGTTGGTATTTTATCTAACAATGTCCAGTTGACTCCACCAAATTCATGATTAGCAGCTACTTGAAATCCCAGCGCATCCTTTTGACCTGCACGAAACTCTAGCCTCTTCAGAATTACTTTAATTCCGGATTCAAATCGATTGATAAAACCTGAAAGAAAGCGTTGTATCTTTCCCTTTTGTTGTGCAGCATCAGTAGCAATAACATCCAATAGTTGCTCTAATTCGTACACCTCATTAATCACATCATCAAGCCAATTCTTCACGTCTAGATCCTCGTACTGCTTTGTTTCTGCATCATCCAGCACTTTATTGATAGAAATCAGTGTGATTTCAAGTTTTTCCACCAGCTCTTCACGGAAGTAGCCTCTGAAATCTGTTGAAGCTAACCTCTCACAAATCTCTTGAAAGACAAATGAAAGAAATGCCTGACCAACAACAACCTCTGACATGATATCGAACAAAATCAAAATGATCTTACATCTGAGCGAGCGTGGTTCACAACTCTGGGAGGCTGGCTGACTTATATGCAAGAAGACCAGTTTCGTCAACCAATCCGCACACCTAAGCTGGATTCTCTGCTGTAGAAATTTCACGCAGTTACACACTTCAGTGGATGTCAAACGTAAATTTCAGATAGTTTATCCACTTCAACTTTTCAAGAATATTTTATTTTTATTTTTATTTAAATAGGTCTACCGTGTAAATATAGATTATTTAAATTTTAGTCTCTAAATTTATCGATCCTTTTACAAAAAAAGTACCCAATGATTTGTGTGTACAAGAGTATTATAAATTTTGTCGTACCCAATTCGATTCTTGCTAGTTGAAAGAAAAAAATTATTAATTTTAATATTTTTTTTAGTAGGAATCAAACTATAATGAAAATTGTTGTTGACACATATGATAGGGCTGAAAAACACATGTAAAAGACGAAAATGTCTCTGCGGCAGTTAACTACCGAAGTAAGGAACCGGCTGCAGTTAACTGCCGAAGACGAAAAAAGGAAAAAAAAACCTTGGCACTAACTCGTCATTTTTTTTTGAGTAAATAGGCAATTACCCCTCCTGAAATTGTAAGTTTCGTCAATTACCCCCCTTAAATTAACAAAACTTCAATTACCCCCTTGAAATTGCACAACGTTAATCAATTTACCCCCTCCGTCAAATTCTTCTGTTAGTCAACATGACGTTTTGC
>Ga0315914_1011537_pt1 | contig 10556 bp, 9 predicted proteins | sample MpolenodulesMG_FD_203920 | JGI IMG/M metagenome (GOLD analysis project Ga0315914, IMG submission 203920) | Medicago polymorpha root nodule microbial communities from Los Angeles, California, United States - elongated nodules | ecosystem: Host-associated > Plants > Roots > Nodule | place: USA... | reverse complement strand
TTAATAACTATATGCATGGTGATTTTGCTGCATCTGCTGCTGCTAAATTGGCCATTCTTTCTTCAGAGGATTCTAGATCAGAGGGTCATGGGTCTGACTTGAAGAAAGCTACACCTGACAACCCTAACTTGGTAGCAAAAGCATTCTCACTAACAGCTTCACGCTTCTTTTGGCCATATTCTGACAAGAAGCTTGGGGAGGTTATAAGAGAGAGGTGCAGCTGGTGCCTTTCTTGTAAAGCCATTGTTTCAAGCAAGAAAGGGTGCATGTTAAATCATGCTGCTATACATGCTACCAAAAGCGCCGCAAAAATACTTTCTGGTCTTGCTCCTGTAAGGAGTGAAGGAGGAATTAGCCCCAGCATTTCAACATATGTTATATATTTGGAGGAAAGCTTACATGGTTTAGTAGATGGGCCCTTTCTTAGTGAAAACTATAGAAAGCTATGGCGTAAACAAATGGAAAGGGCCACATCATTTAGTAACATAAAACCACTTTTACTTACAGTAAGTAATTATTTATTTTATTTTTTAAAATTAGGGGGATTTATTAATTATTTAGTGTGTAATTATATGTTTTTCTACGAGTAATAAATTTCCATTTTCAGTTTGAGGAGAACATTCGCACAATTGCTTTTTCTGGCAACTGGGTGAAGCTGACGGATGGGTGGTTGGTTGAATCTCTCACAATCCACAGTGATACATCTACCCTTGGAACAACACAGGAGCGTGCATCATGCGATAGATGTAGAAAACAATTACCAATCAAATATACAGTCAACAAATGCCGTGAAAACTTTGGCTGGTGGAATGGCAAATTTACCAAATCTGTATTTCAGAAAGCTGCATTGCCAAAATTCATGGTCAGAAAAGCAGCTCGGCAAGGTATTTCCTGAAGTACATGTTTTTACTATGATTAACTGGAAACAAATTATTAGCTACTCCCTCCATTCATTTTTAAGCGTCGTATTTTAAGAAGTCTTTTATTCCTTTTTATTAATTGTTTCAAAGTTCAAAGTAGTATTTATTTTTGTTTTGTCAAATTTTTCCTTTACTATTTTTTGCAGAGAGAAATGTGTGAAGTGCGATAGATAAGGGTATTATAGGAAAAAGACAAACAATTCTATCAAAAGTAACAACTTATTGATTTTATTGGTACGTGTAAATAACCTTAAAACGTCAATTTAAAAGGAACGGAAGTTAAAACAATAATTTAAAAGGAGCGGAGGTAGTAAATAAATTGATGCTTGGTTGATCAAATATCGGTTATCCACGGATATAATTTTAAATATTTTTTGTGATTGTGTAAACTTGTTTGGGAATAAAAAAACCGTTGATTGTTGTTTGTGCAACAGGTGGTTTGAGGAAAATTTTGGGCATTGTCTATCCTGATGTCTCTGAAATTCCTAAAAGAAGCCGGCAGCTGGTTTGGAGAGCTGCCGTTGAAATGAGTAGAAATGCATCACAGCTTGCACTTCAGGTTCCCCTTTGATTATTATAAGATGTATTACAGTATATTGGATCTGACAACAATAATTTGATGATATTTGATATGATTATTTGCACCAGGTTCGATATCTGGATTTTTACATCAGATGGATTGATCTGATTCGGCCGGAGTATAACCTCCAGGATGGAAAAGGTCAAGATACTGAAGTTTCTGCTTTTAGAAATGCAAGTATTTATGACAAAAAGTTTGGAAAGGGGAAAACATCCTATGCCATAGCTTTTGGGAGCCAAAAGCATATTCCTTCTCGGGTAAGGAAGATTGCTGAAATAGAAGAAGTGCCAGAAGGAGAGAAGTTATGGTTTTCTGAAAAACGCATTCCTTTATATCTGGTAAAAGAGTATGAAGTAAGAAACAGAAAAGAGTCATCTCATAAAGATAACTTGAATATCACATCTCAGTGGCACAAAAGGCGGTTGAATGCTATCTGGAAGGACATATTTTCTTACCTCACGTGCAAGAGAGACAATTTGGACTTGTTATCATGTTCTGTATGTAAGCAGTGTGTTTCATTTAGGTAATTACTCTGACTTGGTTTTAGTTTTTCACACGATTCTATGGTATCCCTTCCTTCTTTTCTTTTAACACCTATTCACTCTAAAACCTCCGTTTTTTTTTTCCTTTCTCTTATTTGAATTACAGGAGTGCTCTCAAGTGCAGTGTATGTAAAGGTACCTCATGCATCATCCTTCTTTCTATTTACTATAGTATTCTGTTCTAATGTTTTTGGGAATTCTTGAAATGTGATATTTTTTGTTTCTTATAAAATGAACCGTTCTTCCAAGAATAAAAGCAAATGATCGGCCATAAATAAATAATCAGCAGAGTCTTTTTATATTATTTGATTTTGTTCGTGTCTTGGTTTTATTTATTTGATTTGATTTTTGTTTGTGTCTTGGTTTAACATTTTGTTGCTTATGGGTGGTACATTTGTCAGGTCATTGTCACGAGGGCTGTTCAATAGATTCAACATTCTCTACCTATAGAGATGTTGAGTTCTTGACCACATGCAAACAATGTTATCATACCAGATTACCTACTCAAAAAGAGACCATTAACAAATCTCCAAACAGTACCTTACTTTTAGAAGGGCGTTCTTTGACAATTTTGAAGGAACCAATTCCTAAATGTGATGATCAAATACCGAGATCTACCTGGGAAAATGATTGTCGTCCCGACATGGAGAAAGTTGCTTCCCAATCCCCTCTGGAAACAAAAAGTAGTTGCAGAAAATCCCCACTGGAAACTAAATGCAGTGGCAAAAAATCCTCTTGGGGTATTATATGGAAAAAGAATAACAATGAAAATACAGGCATTGATTTCAGACTAAAAAAAGTACTTCTGAAGCGACGTTCAAGCTTGCCACAATTGGAACCTGTTTGTCACTTGTGCCATAAGCCATATAGATCTGATCTAATGTATATAGGCTGTGAATCATGTACCCGTAAGTTTTTTTCTCTAGTTATAAGTGATAACACTTTTTAACTGCTTGCAATTTATTATCTAATATTGGCATGTGGGATTTACAGGGTGGTATCATGCTGAAGCTCTTGAACTTGAAGAGTCCAAAATATTTTCTGTGCTGGGCTTCAAATGTTGCAGATGTCGGAAGATAAAGTCACCCGTGTGTCCTTACTCTGATTTGGTGCGCAAGGAGCAAGTTGTAGAGCAGTCAGGCTCACGGGCTTCCAAGAGGAAGCGTTCTGGAGCAGATTCTAGTTCTGAAACAGTAGCTGATCTTAGAGCATGTGAGCCTGCTAGTCCAGTTTTTCCCTCAGAGGCTGTTTCTAAACAAGAGAACAACCCTTTTCCGTTTTCTCTTTCAAATGTTGAACTGATTACAGAACCCAAGTTAGAGTTAGATGCAGAGAAGTCACACTCACAGGCTTCGAAGAAAAACCATTCTGGAGAAGATTCTGGTTCTGGAACACTGGCTGACACAAGAGCAAGTGAGTCTACTACTCTTGTCTTTCCTGCTGAGGATGTTTCTAAACCAGAGAACAATCCACTGCCATTTTCTCTTTCAGATGTCGAATTGATTACAGATCCCAAGTTAGAGTTAGATGCAGAGAAGTCACATTCACAGGCTTCCAAGAAAAACCATTCTGGAGCAGATTCTGGAACACTGGCCGACACAAGAGTAAGCGAGCCTGCTACTCCTCTCTTTCCTACAGAGGATGTTTCTAAACCAGAGAACAATCCTCCGCCGTTTTCTCTTTCAGATGTTGAACTGATTACAGAACCCGGGTTAGATGCAGGCTTTGAGCGTATCACCATCTCTGGGTCAGGGCTTCAGAAAATACGAACGACAAGGCATTTTAAACCTGAGGGGGTCAATGATAGCTCTTTTGGGGGTGAAGTTTGGCATGCTGAAATTTCAACACGGGATGAAATGGGTAATCTGCGTGCAGAGGTTTTATCACCTTTCATAGAACATGACTTTGTCTTCGCTGACTGCAATCTTCTTAGTGACTTTGACATTGTTGATAATGAATACATGGACTTTGAATCAGAAACCCATTTCTCTTCTTCTGAACTTCTGCATCTAGATAGCAGTAGTCACTTTGAGGAAGCTGACGCGTTTGGGGACTTGTCAGGGTTTGTAAAAAATTCTTGCACGCTAGGTGTTCCTGAAGAATGTGCAACTACTAGTTTACAGAACAATCAGAGACCTACAATTTCATCAAATGGTAATGTTCACAATTGTTGGCAATGTTCACAAACAGAACCAGCCCCCGATCTCTCTTGTCAGATTTGTCGGATGTGGATTCACAGCAATTGCTCACCCTGGATTGAATCATCATCTAGGCTTGGAGATTGGAAGTGTGGGAATTGCAGGGAATGGCAATAGCTGAACCAGTCATCATCCAATCACATAATTTTAGTAATAACCTTTCCAGAAGTCTCAATGAATATGCACATGGATTAGTTCAGGTGACATGTATAGACGAGTTGAATCCTCTGCTGCCGAACTTGAGCAAAATATATTATGAGCTGGCACGGTTTAATAGAATGCAAGGTGCTGTGATTTTTCTTTTTACATATCATCTCAGCTTCTCCAGTGCCCGCCGACCCAGTTTTTGATCGAGTGAGCTGGCTTTCAACATGATTTCCATCCTGGATCAGTTTGGTTGAATGCTCTAGAGCCATATTGGTTGAATCATACTCCCTAGTTTTCATATTGGATTTTTTTGCCTCGTGACATTGCATGAGCATGATTTACAAATTGCTCGTCGGGTGATAAGCAGGTTTTTATGTTGCTCATCTGACTATTTATTTGCACAGATTAATAATTTTCAAATTTTTCCAGTCAACCAAAATTGAAACCTTAACCTCTTATCCAAGGTTTTTTGTTTGTACCGCTTGATTCAATCAAGTATAGCACACCGGAAGTGCTTAGGAACTAGAATATTCAGTACTTCTTTGATATTTACTTTTTTACAAAAATTGATGTTCATAATTTGGTAAGTTTTTTTTTTCCTTTCCCACTTTGCATTCTATCTATTCGAGTTTACGGTGAATACAACATTTTTTTTTTTGTGAAGCACTGCAGTGGGTGGTTGAGTTAGGATTGAATATCATGGATTTCTCTTTGGATTAGAAGCTCGTCGTTGATTTTGTGAATAGTAACAATATCAGTAACACTAATTTTGGAAGTATTATTAATCATTGTCAATTAACTACTTATCACTCAATTTACCAACTCTAAGGTAGAGTTTAACCGAAGACAAGCTAACAGGGTGAGTCATGGATTTAGCAACCCCATTAGAAACTAACTCCCAATTATTAATTGACGTACCACCTTGTATCTATGACTTTTATCTAGATAAATTTTGTCCCCTAAAAAAATATGAAAAAACATATGAAACCAATTTCGTTAAAAGAAAAAAAATAAAGGTCAAAATCACATAGTCGCAATACTTAAAATCGAAAATGCAATTAAGCTGATATTTTAATTAAAAAGTAATAGGTGGATTAAGCAAAACTAACCCAGCCCGCTAAAATTGACGTTTAAACGGGCTGACGACCCAATCACATAACAGCCCTATAATCCGTCACAAGCGCCCGCGCATGCTTTAGCAGCTATTATTATTTCATTCATATAAAACCCGCACAATTCTTCAAACCCTAACAATTTACACTCAACTTCCGCAACCAAAAACCCTAACTCTCTTCATCTTCCTTGAAGCTTCCGCGAAAATCCAAATCAACTGAACCACCACCACCGATGGCGCCACCATCGGGGGATCTTGCGTCGGAACCACCAAAACGGAGAGGTAGACCGCGGAAACCGAGAAGAAAAGAGAAAGAAACCGTAACCGTTGAATTGAAGAAGCCGATTGTATTGATTGGACGATGTGTTTTGAAAGAGTTTTCAGAAACCGTTGTTCAAATCGGAAAAGTCATTAGTTATAAAATCGGTTTATACAGAGTCGAGTATGAGAGCGGTGTTTTTGAGGATCTGGATAGTAGTGCTATTCGTAGAATTCTCATCGAGGATTGTGATTTCGACGATGATTTGATTCGAAGAAAGAATGAATTGGATCAATCGTTGTTGAATAAGATTATTGAAGAATCTAGAGAATTGAATGTGGAAGATCAAGAGGAATCACTAGATGTTATGGACGATGATTCTAGGGATTCGTGTTCGGATGCTGAGATGCCGGTTGAATTGCCGGTGGCATTAGAATTGCCGCCGCCTTTGGAGTTACCGCCGTCTTCAGGAACTATTGGTGTGCCGGAGAAGTATGTTTCGTACTTGTTTTCGGTATATGGATTCTTACGATCGTTCAGTATTCGATTGTTTCTTTATCCGTTTAGTTTGGATGATTTCGTCGGGGCTCTTAACTGTCGAGTTCGAAATACGTTGCTTGATGCTGTTCATAATTCTTTAATGCGTGCTCTGAGACGTCATCTTGAACATCTTGCATCTGAGGGATCAACGATTGCATCTCGATGCCTTAGGTATTATGCTTCTTCCTACTCAGGTTCATTTATGATTATATTGTTGACTGTTTTGTGTACATTAGAGCTCTAAACCCTATTCCATTAAAAACAGTAGAGGGTAACCTGATATAGCATTGGGCAAAAATTCACATACAATCAGTTGTCAAACAGCCGCTCTGCTATAGCGCAGCGCAATTTGAACAAACTGCTATCTTCTGCAATCTGCAATTGACAACATTGCATAAAATCCTTAGTTACTGTAGATTCTGTAGCTTATGCTTTCACCGAAAATAGCATGAAAGATGAGATTCTGAAGGAAATTCTGGAAAAGTAGTTATGGACAGTTGTCACTTTTAGTGGAAAACAACTCATACAGTACCTATGATCCTGTAATCTATGAAACTGTATGTAAGTGTAGTCATATTATATCCTAAGAGAAACATATATATTAGTCAACCTAATATAACTGGGCACACCTTAGAATTTGCTATAGAGGAACTTGAAAGCAGCTAAATCTGTTTTCTTTTTTGACTAGTTTTTACGGAGGAGAGAGGACATCAAATCTTCTACATAATTGTAGAATTCTATTAATATGTTTTAATTCGTTCACCAACAGACATGCACTGGTGTTATTCATTTTATGTGGTTATTATTGGGAAAAATACTAAAGAGTGTCCTTATGACACTTGTTAAGGAAATTAAAATAGAAATATTCTCTTGGGAAATGGTGAAAAAGTGTATATTCAACTTTTTGAATGTTTAAAAGTTGTTATTGTAAAGTTTCTACTTTTTGTTTTCTCAACAATGCCCAAGGTACTTGTTAGCAAGACTCTTATTATATTTATTATTTCTGTTGAAAAAGACATCAATTTAAATTTTAATATGTATCATTCCAGGTGCAGTGAATGGAGCTTGCTTGATACATTGACTTGGCCTGTTTTCTTAATTGAATATTTAGCAGTTAATGGATACATTAAGGGGTCTGAATGGAAAGGATTCTACGGCGAGATTTTTAACGGCGATTATTACTCATTGCCTGCAAGTAGGAAGTTAGTAACATTGCAAATTCTTTGCGAGAATGTTTTGGAGTCTGAGGAGCTTAAAGCTGAAATGAACATGCGTAAAGAGTCAGTGCTCGGGAAGAATTACGATGCTGAGGACAGTCCTCCTGCTGAAAATGGACCTAAAAGAGTCCATCGACGATATGCCAAAACTACCGATTGCCAGGATGAAGAACCTACAAAGTTTGTTTCAAAATTAGATGCTGTGAACTTACCTGCTAATTCTGAGGACGAGGTTGACAAGAATGGAGATGAATGTCGCCTCTGTGGCATGGAAGGGACCTTGCTTTGCTGTGATGGATGTCCCGCTGCTTATCATTCAAGGTGTATTGGTGTGTATAAGATGTATATACCAGAAGGGCCATGGCATTGTCCAGAATGCAAAATAAATATGATTGGGCCAACAATTGCACGTGGAACATCTCTTAAAGGGGCTGAAACATTTGGTAATGATTTGTACGGGCAGCTTTTCCGGGGTACTTGCGACCACTTACTTGTGTAAGTTCAAAATCTGTTGTGTTTCTTTAACTCCTTCATTTGTTATGTCGGATAAATATGCTTTACTTGGAAGTTAATGAAATTCAGAGTCCAGTTATATTTTCTTCCCTTAGACTTAAATCTGCGCTTTGATTTTGTTCTCTTATTCTTTTTACTTTTGGCCATTATTTTCAATGTAGCTGCACTTACTGATTTTGAGGTTTTAATGTAATGTCATTTACGATTGCAGGCTAAATGTCAACAGTGCCGAGTTTTGTCATAAGTACTACAATCAGAATGACATTCATAAAGTTATTCAAGTGCTTTATGCTTCTGTGCAACATAGACAAGTGTACTCCGGTATTTGCATGGCGATGTTACAGTACTGGAATATTCCAGAAAGCTCTTCACACCTATGTGTTCCAAACGGAACACATCTTAACTCAAGTTCAAAGATAGATGAAAATGGCCATAAAGGAGTTACCTTGGGGAAAGCAGAATATGGTCCGGATTCTGTTGTTTTGACTATTAACCACCAGTCTGACATGAGTTTCCCAAATCCTGATAACAAGTCAACTGCAGCCATTTCTTCCAAGTGCTCCTTGGTAAGCAACCGATTTATTAATTATGGGAATGCAAATGACACTAGTCTGCCTTTGCAAACTAACGGTGACCAGACTGGCTTTGGAAAGTGCAAAGGAAATGATTTTGTGTATATGGGTTGCTCCTATAAACCTCAGTCATACATTAATAACTATATGCATGGTGATTTTGCTGCATCTGCTGCTGCTAAATTGGCCATTCTTTCTTCAGAGGATTCTAGATCAGAGGGTCATGTGTCTGACTTGAAGAATGCTACACCTGACAACCCTAACTTGGTAGCAAAAGCATTCTCACTAACAGCTTCACGCTTCTTTTGGCCATATTCTGACAAGAAGCTTGGGGAGGTTATAAGAGAGAGGTGTAGCTGGTGTCTTTCTTGTAAATCCCCTGTTTCAAGCAAGAAAGGGTGCATGTTAAATCATGCTGCTATATATGCTACGAAAAGCGCCGCCAAAATACTTTCCGGTCTTGCTCCTGTAAGGAGTGGAGAAGGAATTAGCCCCAGCATTTCAACATATGTCATATATTTGGAGGAAAGCTTACATGGTTTAGTAGATGGGCCCTTTCTTAGTGAAAACTATAGAAAGCTATGGCGTAAACAAATGGAAAGGACCACATCATTTAGTAACATAAAGCCACTTTTACTTAAAGTAAGTAATTACTTATTTTATTTTTTAAAATTAGGGGGATTTATTAATTATTTAATGTGTAATTATATGTTTTTCTATGGGTAATAAATTTCCATTTTCAGCTTGTGGAGAACATTCGCACAATTGCTTTTTCTGATGACTGGGTGAAGCTGACGGATGAGTGGTTGGTTGAATCTCTCACAATCCACAGTGATACATCTACTCTTGGAACAACACAGGAACGTTCATCATGTGACAGATGTAGAAAACAATTACCTATCAAATATACAGTCAACAAATGCCGTGAAAACTTTGGCTGGCGGAATGGTAAATTTACCAAATCTTTATTTCAGAAAGCTGCATTGCCAAAATTCATGGTCAGAAAAGCAGCTCGGCAAGGTATTTCTTGAAGTACATGTTTTTACTATGATTAACTGGAAACAAATTTTTAACTACTCCCTCCATTCATTTTTAAGCGTCGTTTTTTAAGAAGTCTTCTATTCCTTCTTATTAATTGTTTCAAAGTTCAAAGTAGTATTTATTTTTGTTTTGTCAAATCTTTCCTCTTCTATTTTTTGCAGAGAGATAAATGTCTGAAGTGAGATAGATAAGGGTATTATAGGAAAAAGACAAACAATTATATCAAAAGTAACAATTTATTGATTTTATTGGTATGTGTAAACAACCTTAAAACGTCAATTTAAAAGGAACGGAGGTTAAAAAAATAATTTAAAAGGAACAGAGGTTAAAACAATAATTTAAAAGGAACAGGTTAAAAGAATAATTTAAAAGGAACGGAGGTAGTAAATAAATTGATGCTTGGTTGATCAAATATCGGTTATCCACTGATGGAATTTTGAAATTTTTGTGATTGTGTAAATTTGTTTGGGAATAAAAAAATCATTGATTGTTGTTTGGACTTTGGGCAACAGGTGGTTTGAGGAAAATTTTGGGTATTGTCTATCCTGATGATGTCTCTGAAATTCCTAAAAGAAGCCGACAGCTGGTTTGGAGAGCTGCCGTTGAAATGAGTAGAAATGCATCACAGCTTGCACTTCAGGTTCCCCTTTTATTATTATAAGATGTATTACAGTATATTGGATCTGACAACAATAACCTGATGACATTTGATATGATTATTTGCACCAGGTTCGATATCTGGATTTTTACATCAGATGGATTGATCTGATTCGGCCGGAGTATAACCTCCAGGATGGAAAAGGTCAAGATACTGAAGTTTCTGCTTTTAGAAATGCAAGTATTTATGACAAAAAGTTTGCAAAGGGAAAAACATCCTATGCCATAGCTTTTGGGAGCCAAAAGCATATTCCTT
>Ga0315914_1011525_pt1 | contig 10565 bp, 7 predicted proteins | sample MpolenodulesMG_FD_203920 | JGI IMG/M metagenome (GOLD analysis project Ga0315914, IMG submission 203920) | Medicago polymorpha root nodule microbial communities from Los Angeles, California, United States - elongated nodules | ecosystem: Host-associated > Plants > Roots > Nodule | place: USA... | reverse complement strand
CTCTCTCTATCTCTCATAAAAAATAAAAAATAAGATTCTGTATTGAGAATATTATGATAGAGAGTGTGTTGTAATCATTTTTTTCCCAGTGAGTACTTAAAATTCATAAAATCTTTTGAAATCATATAAATCCATGAAATCCTTTAAAATCTTATGATATAAATCCATTGAAATCCAAATTGAAAATCCTGATAGTCTTTTAAAATCATGAAAGTCATTAAAATCCTACAAAATCTTTGAGACTTTTTTAAGCAAAAATTGTCTTTAAAAATCCTAATCCAATACACCCCCCTTAACCTCCTTCATTCTAATTAATTTTAATTAATTCCCACTAATTCCTTTGTTTCCTCTTAATTACACCTCCACCCCCTTAATTTTAAAATATTCTAATTCCTATCTTATTCTTAGTAACTATTAATAAAACCATTTAATTAAATAAACAAATCACATAATCACATAAATCAATTAAATAGGACTCTAAACTCTACCAAAAATAAAATAAAATAAACGGGCGTTACACCCTGCAACAAAAAAGACTGATTCGGCCTACATTTATGGGTAGTGCCTTGTAAATTAAAGACTTGTCCAATTAAAAATTACTCCCTCCCTCTTTTTTTTGGTAGTGTTTTTTATTTTTGTTGGTAGTGTAATTACTCCCTCTGTCTCACAATAAGCGTTCTCTTTTCTTAATTTTTTTGTCTTAAATTATTTGTCTTTTTTACAATGTCAATACAACATTTATTACTTTTTTCCACTAACATACATTTATTTATTACATTTCAATCATGTATAACTATTCCATTGACCATAATTAATAATGAAGTTTTAGTAATCGATTCAAATTTTGCCATTAAAAACAATATTATTAATCATTTATTTAATAACCATGTAAAACTCAAATAAGACGCCTATTATAAGACGGAGGAAGTATTTATTAAATTGTGTTGTCATTTTGGTTAAATTGATTGAAACAACGTGTATTCAAATAATATATGTTCCGTAAATCAGACTCAAGTGAAGTTATAAAAGACGTAATATAAAATTATTCATGTGAGTTATCATCAACTCGAAGGAAGACATAACTTAATTAGATGGTTACATACATGTGATCATAAATGTGGGATAATTATAGCATAAAATTTCAAGTGGATAATAGGATCTCTCAAAAAAGTGGATAATAGGATAATGTGTGGATAATATATTTGTGATATGTTTATTTTAAAAATGTTTATCTTTTCTTAAACTATTTCGGTACGTGTTTCTCTTTTCACAATCGACATACTCAAAAAAATGATTTTTTTTTCCTTTTGCTACACGTTGCCTATTTGTATTCATATCTTCCAATAAAACATTTTTTTCGAAAAGCCATCTCTCAATAAAACATTGATTCATAAATAAAAAAAAAAATAGTCACTATTCAACGTGAATCATGCGTCAAATATTATACTACTATTGTATATGTATTCATTACAACCTCATGATTCGTATCGTGGGGGCGTTTCTGAATCCAATGTATGTATGTCTAGTCAATACTCGATCATTTGAATCCATATTGATATTCATTTCCATGAGAGAGGTGTTTATTTCGTTGCTTTAGAGGCAATTCTATCTGTCAACGTAAGTTTGACTCAGTTGGTAGAGATAATACATAATATATATATATATATATGGATCATAGTGTAAACTCCGGACACTCACTTCTCTACATTTAAAATACGTGAGTTCCAGCCACCAATAACTAGACTACTTGACCAAAAGAGGCAATTCCATCTACATGGACGGAAGCTCTGCCCAGAAGCTAAAAAAATGTGCACGGATTTTACTTTCAACGCTCAATTTATTTTACTCTAAAAAAATTCAATTTAACTTTTTATTTATTTCAAATAGTTAACTTTATGAGATCGTACGTCCCCATGAATTTGACTATGTTGTTAATGACATTACATAATATAGGTAAGAATTCGAGTTAGAACTTTTGACATCAAACTTATTCACTTTAACAAATAAATTTTCAACTACCACACTTATTTACTTTAACAAATGAATTTTCAACTGTAAACTACTTGATAAAAAAAATAAAATTATGAGATCAAAGGACATGTCGTCATCATATAAGAAAAAAAGGACGTGTTGTTTGTCATCATTTCACAAGTTGCTGAAAACATTGAAAAATTGTGTAATTATTCTTTTTAGTTTTTTTTATTTAAAGTGTTGACAAATTGATTGATTGTTATTATAAAGAAAAACATTAAACTGATAAGCTATAATCTCTTTCTTAACCCTCCAAATTTTAGGGAAACATGACTTTAGTAATTTAAAATTTAATCAAGAGATAAGTAAAGTTTAAATTGTTCTGAACGATTGATATTGCATAATCTTTAATCTCTATTTTTATTTTATTTTTTATTAAGTATTGATTATTAAACATATGCCACTATTATTAATTTTTACGTTAATGACAGTATTGTAATTTTCGTATACATGCATGTAATCAAATTACACTAATACTACTTTCTCATATTATTTAATTTTTACAATATATCGCAACAAATATCAGTATCATGTAATCAAATAGCGACAATTATTATGTGGGGCAAAGGTTTCAACTTGCTTCCTCACTTCTCATTATTTGGTAGGTGTATTATTGACCCACTAGACTTGTTACAAAAAAAAAATCAAAAATATATCACGTGCCATAGAAAATCAGACATTTGATCATTTTGATATTTATTTTCCAGTTTTTCTTTTCTTTTTATTTTTTTACAAATTTTATACAGATTTTCTAATAAAGGAATTATGTGAGCCATTATTATTTTTTATAAATAGCATACCATATCCTTTTATATTCGCCTAATCAATTCAGCAAGACTCCATCTTCATTCTCACTCCAACATGGCTGCATCAATCTCTAACATGCTCATAGCCTTTCCCAAATCCGAATCCACTCTCTTCTTCGGATCCAATTCCAGCCACCTCAAATTCCAAACAACAAACCCACAAACCCTAACAACAATAAAACTCACCACAAAATGTACCGCATCCCAAATCAACACTATCACACAACTCCAATCACAAAATACAAAACAATCATCAAAACTAACCGAACTTCCCATAGAAAAAGCATGGCGAAAAATCCACGGCGAAGATGATTGGGTCGGGCTTCTAGATCCAATGGACCCAATAATGCGATCCGAACTAATCCGTTATGGAGAAAAGTCCCAAGCCTGTTATGATGCATTTGATTTTGATCCATATTCAAAATATTGTGGTAGTTGCAAACACCCACACCTTGAATTTTTCCCATCCTTAGATCTTCCACACATAGGGTATAACGTTACACGCTACCTCTACGCCACAGCAAACATTAACGTCCCGGATTTCTTTAAGAAATCTCGATGGCCAGATAAATATTGGAGTGAACACGCGAATTGGATGGGATACATAGCTGTTTCAAACGATGAAGCAACAAAACAAATAGGTGTGTGATTAACATTTACAAATGTACTTTTGAGTAAATGTTACTCCCTCGTGCATGTATTAAATATATAAGAAATAATTGGTCAAAGAAAGTTGATATATTCACTTGATCAATTTATGAATATATTTTGAGATCGGAAAAAATATTTTGCAAATGAACTTTTGGTTAAAAAAATAATTAGTTTTCCCTAACGTTATTTATGTTTGGAACTATTAGGTCGCAGAGACATCGTTATTGCTTGGCGAGGAACCGTTACTAATGTCGAATGGGTAGCCAATCTTCAAAATTACCTTAAACCTCTTTACCAAGACATTCCTTGTCCGGACAACGACGTTCGAGTATTAGCAGGTTTTCTCGATATGTACACCGATAGACAAAAAAAAGACGGTTATTGTAAATATTCCGCAAGAGAACAAGTTTTAGGGGAAGTCAGAAGGTTGTTAGAGAAATATCCTAACGAAGAAGTTAGTATTACGTTAACGGGACATAGTTTAGGAAGTGCTATGGCAACATTAAGTGCATTTGATATAGCGGAAACAAGGTTAAATGTTAGGGAAAATGGTGAAAAAATTCATATTTCTGTTTTTTCATTTGCTGGACCTAGAGTTGGGAACGTGAAATTTAAAGGGAGGTTGGAGAAACATTTAGGGGTTAAGGTTTTGAGGGTTTATAATAAGCATGATATGGTACCAAAGTCGCCAGGGTTTCTTATTAATGAGAAGTCACCAACGTGGTTATTAAAGTTTGCTGAAGATATTGATATTCCATGGTGTTATACTCATGTTGGAGTTGAGTTAGAGTTGGACCACAAGCTATCTCCATTTTTGAATCCTAATGCTAATGCTGCATGTGCTCACAACTTGGAAGCCCACTTGCACATACTCGATGGGTAAGTTTTTTTCGTCTTCAACTCATACAGACAAGACAACCCACGTATTTGCATGTGCATCTTTACTTTCTTCTATTGAATTGATTGATAAGTATTACCATTTTTAGAAATATCTTTTTTTGAAAGATTAAAAATAATTTTATAACTATTGTTTAAAAATATAAATATTTTAAAGATTTAAATTTAATTTATATAATATATCTTGCGGTAAAATAAATTATTAAATGGACAGTTTAATGAGTTAACGAGTGACTCCATGACACTTTTTAAGCATCCAAAGTAATAAATTTTAATAAAAATTTGTGCATTTATTGCATTGAAAATTGAAGTTCTTAAATTTTTAAAGAATAATTTCCTTATTAAGGATACTTAAAAAGTATCCTGAAAATACTCGTTAATAAGACAAATCACACCTACCCCAACCAAACAAATGCTTTTTTCCTTATTTATGGCGTCTGTGAACTAGTTGTCTAGTAGCAAGTAGCAATAGAATCTGTCCACTTCCCGATTATGTGAAAACATAGAATTGAAAAAATTCATGTTTTAAACTTTTGTGAAACAAATCATGTTTTTACACTAACACGCAACGATGAAAAGGACCACAAAGAGACCTCCACTTCACGGTCACTATCTTAAGTTAAATATAAGTAAAAAAAAAAAAAGTGAGTATTTGATTTTTTTTAATAGGATTTATTTAGCAATGATATTTTTTATCAAAGCAATAATTTACTACTAATGTTTTACCGAATAAAATTACTAGCTATGTTTTATAATTAATCTTTATAGAAGTGTTTTTTTTTTGTTAAGAAATCTTTATCGAAGTGTTAAATAGGTGACTATTACTTAACGATTAAATTTATCATTCAAAAAAGATTAATAAACTTTGATGATGAGCAGATACCATGGGAGCAACCGTGGATATGAAGCAACAACTGATAGGGACATTGCTTTGGTGAATAAGGGTTGTGACTTTGTGAAAGATGAGCACTCTGTGCCACCAAATTGGAGGCAAGATTTGAACAGAAATATGGTGAAGAATGAAGATGGACGTTGGGTGCTGGCTCATCGCCCACAAGTCGTTGATACTCATCATGAAGACCTTGAACCACACCTCTCTCAGATAGGACTAATCTCTTCATCTAATAAATAATTTTTTCTTTTTTTGAATCAATAAAATTTATTCACGTCGAGTTATACAAACAAAAGGTGTCGCATGTACAGGGAACACCTGAACACCACCATAAAAGGCTCAACACAATAACCCAATATAAGAGATCCTGATGCTACTGTATGCAACCAAGGAAAATATAAAAAAACAACTCTAGTAACAGCCCATAAGCTAGCACTGCCAAACTAACAGTTCCTATCTAAGCCTAACTGCGCATACCCCAGCCACAACAACAACCTCCTGAAACACCGCAGCAGTAGAATGGGCTGTAAATTAAAGTCAGACTTGGTTTGGAGATATAAAGTGGTACTTTTAATTTAATGAAGGAAATTGTTGTGACCATTGGGTGGTAAACGTTGTTTAGCATGCATAATTATGCAGCTGAGAATTCTGCTTAAAAACTCGGTCATGGCATTAAAGATCTTTTGAAAGATTTAAATTTCCGCCATGTTGTTACTAAACTTACTATAAGCTCATGTAGCATATCCAACGTAGTAATATAAACACTATGAATTAATGCAATTATAATATGCTCAAAAGTTATTTGATTAACATTATGGTGGATTTTGCTATAAAAAAAAAACATTATGGTGAATTCAACCTCTTTTACGAATATACAATATAGTCATCTTCGAGGAACAATATTAATTTCATGCTTCCTAAGAAATGATACAACTTGTGACCTCTTCCGATCTTTATGTATGTTCAGCACTAAATTGTTTTCCGGCTCAATCATTAAGAGTGCCTTCACCCTTTGTGCTCGACGTTTGGGGGTTGTTTTCGCTACCAAAATTTCTTAGTCAGGGATAGCTGAGTATGTATAAATAGGAGGGACTAATTACATTTAGGATGTAAGGCTGACCAAATGAAAGTTGACCCATAAGGCACATGAACGTAGCCTCTCTCGCTTCTTATATAAAGATTATAGTTTGCCTAATCAAGGTATCTCTTATTTCATCACTCATTTAACAATATTATGTCTAATCAGACTTTATTTGCATTCGGAGTGCCTTTTGATGGTACCTCCAATCTCCCCTAAGGTTGATTTTTGTTTTTACAAGATCAATATCATTTCTCTACTCTCTTACTCCCTTTTAATTAGGAAGTCAACACAGGTAAACGTGACAAACCTACAATGTTTGGAATGCACACAATCACACTTGCATTTGTAGCTTAGTGGATGAATTATGAAAGATTGGCGCTCACAAAGAAGAGTGCATAAAAGCATCTCTAATCCAAGTCTAACATCCTTACATTTTGAGGATCCTAAGTAAATCTCACTCGTGCATTGACATCCTAATATTTCATCGACATTTTAACATAATTTTGACACTCCTTCAAAAAAAAACATAATTTTGACACTATATATGGCCTACATACCCACCCATAAGATAAGTACTACCCATTTTGATTATCATTCGATGAAACTAATATAATTTTGATCTTCCATGAAGCCATTAATCTCCTTCCTTACCATATAGGGAGAATAGTTGGATTTTCTCTACTTCAATTTTCAACATGAAAATGTATTCAAATTGATTTGATACATCATGTGAGTAGTCCATAACAAAGAAATAATTAGCTATTTGAAAGTACCAGAAAAGAGAAATCAGAATAAATACACAAGGAATAGTTTTTTAATACAAGAAAAAAGGATTGAACTGTGCAATTGCTAAGGTGCATATCCATTTAGGGTTTTACAAAGACAATCCTGAATCATCATCCTCATCAAGGGAGGAAGCGTAGATAAAATAGAGAGCCCAGATAAGACCAAACCAAACAAGATCCAACCAAGAACGTTGTTACTAAGTCCAAAGGGAAGGCCAGTTTGAAAATTAGGGTGTAGGTCCAAACAAAAACCATTTGAAAATTAGGATAATATATTTGTTGATAACGATATTGTTTTGAAGGTGTTGAGAATACATTTTATCCTTAATATACGTGGTATGTTATTCAAAAGCATAACATGAAGATTGCCGAAGAGATAATAGTAGTAGAAGACATTACTTTTGGTCAGAAAAATATCATAATTATTACCCTTTCGTGTCAAAAAATTACATGATATATTTAGTCATCTCATTAATTGTACCAATATATATATATATATATATATATATATATATATATATTTAGTCATTTCAACATTTAAGAAAAATTAATAAATGAAAGGAAATAGTATTTTTATTACTAAAGTGTCATTATCATGTAGAATTGATATATTTCCCCTAAAAAAATGCGTTGATATATTTATTATTATCATAAATGCATAGTAGAAAATATTGAGTTATGCAAATAATAATAATTAAGGATATAATTGAAAAAATAATTATTATTGTTTTAAAAGTTAAAAAAAATCAATTAATCAGTTATGTGACCGAAAAATGTTTTGCCTAGATATGTTACAAAAAAGAGAAATGATATTTGTACAACCATTTTATGACAAATTTTGAACAACTTTCTCTTTCATACTCACATAATTTTGTTATCCTCTCTCTTGTTTTTTCTCTCTCCATTGTTTTTAACCAATAAAAAAAAAGCAAGGATGTCACTAAAGTTGTCAATAAATAGATGTATCAATATCATTGCTCTACAACAAAAGCGGTTATCTTGAAAAAGACAAAAAAAAAAGTCGGTTATATTGGAATAGAGAGTAGATGAAGTTACATTGTGCCAAAAAAATAGATTTAATAGCCCTTTTAAGTTTTGGGATTACTTGTTCCTAAATTAATATGTATCACATAATCAAATCAATATAAACAAGAAATATGTTACCAACTAAGTGATTGAACTCAAATATGGTTAATAAACTTTATCAAAATTTGAATCTTTCGGAAGAACCTGAATTTATAGATGAAAAAATTATTAGTCAGAATATACTTACCTCATGGTTCAATTTTGAATTATTAAGGTCTCATTCCCTAAAAATCGGAGGGTTAACACAACCAAAACAAAAATATTTATATATAATCTCATGTCAATTCCATGTGATCAATGTGAAAGCGTAACGAAAGAATCCATAAAGCCTTTGTGAAGATCATGTTCCATTTCCAAACTATGAAGTTGATCTTCCGATCATAGATTCACTAGTTTGGCCTTATTTTTTGTTGTGATGATCTTTTATAAGCAACCACTTTATTAGGGGGATCGAGGCATATTCAACCCAAAATAAATGAGTACAATCTTTAAATACATTCTAAGGAGTTTACGCACCAGTTAGAATAATTGTTAAATACATTTATTATTATCATAAATAAATTCAAAGTAAAAAAAAATATTTGATTGATAGTGCTTCAAACATTAATAATTGGAGGTACAATCGAATTTTTTTTTTTTTTTATGTTGTATTGAAAATTTAAAAGGTACGTTATTTTGAGATAATTTATTTTTGTAAATAGGTAAGTTATTTTGAGATAAAGAGAGTAGATGAAGTTACAATGCAACAAAATATACATTTAATAGCGCTTTTAAAAGTGTTATTATATGACCCGCTATTAAAGCTTCAGTGGCAAAAATGTCAAAACTGTTAGGTCATACGTTATGATTGGGTTCGAACGTCGACACCTCCAATTTGTATGTGTGAGTTTATGATAATTTTGTCATTTCGTCAATCAAAAAAACAAAACTTCAGTGATGTAACCAAAAAACACTTCAGTGTTACTTGTTCCATTTTTCGACTATCAGTGTTACTTGTTCCTAACTTACAGTATGTTAATAATCCTTAAATATCATATAATCAGGTCAATATAAACAAGAAACATGTTTCCAATGATATCAGTGGGACAGAAACTCACAAAGTAATAACTATGAGAACAATTGAGAATTTCTTTGAACACACTAATTTTATTGCCGAAGACTTGATGATTCAATATGGTACAAGCATGTGCCTTTTATAGGCTTCTAATCTTAATGCATAAGAAAGTAGATGCAATTACTAGAATTTTCTAGCTAAGTAAATACCTAGATGGTGCTAGATTATTCCTATAGAGGCGGTTCATACTAGATTTTTCTAGTGACAGTGCTAGATTATTCTAGGTGGTGCTAGTACTAAGATATTTTTACTTCTTAATGGCTAAGCAAATCATACTTCTAAAGTCTTCTAGATTTTTCTTAATTTAATTTCTAACATTGCCTCCCTTAAATCAAGCTTGCATCATTCCAAGCATTTTCTTCAATTTGTAAAATGACTCAGTCTTCAACGGCTTTGTAAAAATATCTGCAATTTGCTCTTCAGTGGGACAATATTCGATCACCACTTCTTTCTCAGCAATCAACTCTCGTATCTTGTGAAACCGGATATCAATGTGCTTGGACCGCCCGTGAAAAACTGGATTTTTAGACAGTGCAATTGCTGATTTGTTGTCACAATATATCTCCGTAGGAGTATTCTGATTCTGATGCATTACTTCTAAAATTCTTCTCAGCCACACTGTTTGAGTAGCACAACTGGTTGCTGCTATATACTCCGCTTCTGCGGTAGAAAGTGCGACAACTGGCTGTTTCTTTGAAGACCATGATATTGCACCAGTTCCCAGATGAAACGTGTATCCTGACGTGCTTTTTCTTGTTCTGTATCTCCTGCCCAATCACTATCCGTATATCCAACAAGCTTCACATCACTATTATTACCATAAAAAATTCCATCGGTTAGAGTACCTTTAATATAACGAAGAATCCTCTTGGCTCCTTGCAAGCGACTAACATGTGGTTCCTCCATGTATCTGCTAAGTAAACCAACTCCATATACTATATCTGGCCTTGTTGCAGTCAAATATCTCAGACTTCCGATCAAACTTTTATAATGAGTTGGGTTTACCCTCTTACCATCGCTTTCTCTTATCAGCTTCAACTTTTCTTCAACCGGCGTGGAAATTGGCTTTGAATGCTCCATCTTGAATTTCTTCAGAATATCACTTGCATACTTCTTCTGAGAGATAAAGATTCCACCCTTCTGTTGAACGACCTCAATGCCTAGAAAATAGGACATTAGGCTCAAGTCTGTCATTTCAAAACATCTTATCATAGCCTCCCTG
>Ga0315914_1011522_pt1 | contig 10566 bp, 6 predicted proteins | sample MpolenodulesMG_FD_203920 | JGI IMG/M metagenome (GOLD analysis project Ga0315914, IMG submission 203920) | Medicago polymorpha root nodule microbial communities from Los Angeles, California, United States - elongated nodules | ecosystem: Host-associated > Plants > Roots > Nodule | place: USA... | reverse complement strand
TTCCAGATGAGTGGTTTTACATTACATATCTAGTACTGCACAGAACTTCCTGAAAAAGGGGAATTGGTGTTTGAAGAAGAAGAATTTTTTTAATTTTAATTTTAGGGTTCATGTAATTTGATTTACAAATTTGATGGTTTGAGGGGAAGAGTAGTTATCTTATTATGGGAAGAATTTCTACACGAATTGTAACCTAGGGTGAAACCATTGCAGGATATGATTGAATGTGAGCAGTTCTACATGTTCCCTCTTTTAATTTAAATAAATCTGAACCACTTATTTAATCTATTTGTGTTTTTCTCGTGGTTCACCGGTGAAGGACTTAATTGGACCCTCACCCTAGAATCCACCAAACATGAAAGATAGATCGCTATTTCAAACTTCTTTATCCTTAAAAATAATTTAAAATTACTTAAGGAATACCTTATTAACATAGGAGAATCAACACCATGTTCTATTCTTATGTATATATTATTATTATTGACAAATAAAAAACGATATTAATTAATTCAAATTGATATAAAACATCATTCAATATCATTGAAAATGTAAAAGATGAATTTACGAACAAATTCACACCATCTAAGTTACTAGCATACAATGGCAAAATGCTTATATATAATATGATAAAATTAAAGTAACCAGAATACACATGCCTTCAAATATGCAACCTTTGAGACCCAAATCATTTATCGAACGGATGATCTTTTGATAGAAACCAAACAAACACAATAACAAAACGGAAAATCAACAACGACGCACAAGATGACGAACACAACGTCGTGCCGACGAAATTACAAAGGAAAAATTAAATTCATGTGAAAAACACTTATTTAGATTGAAATAGAGAGGAAATGCTAAAGAGGGGTGATTTCAGGTTAAAAGTTGACCAAAAACAATCCACTCAATGAAGAAAATGCCAAAGAGAACCTAGAGAGGGAAAACAAAGGTCGGAGAGGGAGGTGCTATGCTATTTATCACAATTTTTTGACATAATATAGTAACAATTTTTTTTTTTTTTTGATTTGTTAAAAAATTGAGGATAGAACTAAACAACTTTTTTTGAGCTCTATTTGATTTTAAATCAGACCATGAGACTTGACATAACAAATAGCAAAGGACCCAACAAAATCATAAATTTTTGTTATTCACTAAATCACGGACAATTTTTTTTACATAATACATACTATCAAAAATACAAAACACCCTTTATATTTTCCTACATAAAAAATATTATCTCCCCTACAGTACAATTCTATCTTGTCCGGGGATGTTATGTCCTGTCAACTGTATTGAATTTTTTCTTTTTTTAATAATATCAACTGCATTTATATATAATATTTCTATTTCAAACTAAACAAATCCACAAGTCATAAACTTTGGATATTAAAGCTGATATTCTATTTTTGACAACATCAGCATCGTTACATAAAAATGTATTATCACAAATCACAATGGGCATGGTTATGGGCATAAAGAGGAGAATAACACTATACATGTATTTATTACAAGAATCAGCCTGATGAATTTAAAGTACATTTTGCTATTACATACATTAAATGGAATTTCAGAATCACCAGAAACCTAAGTGATCATAATCTGGAAACTGGCATGTTATAGAAGGTAGCATGGGTAAGATAAACCAAATTTCCAGTTTTCTTCAGTTTAAATTCAAGTGCAACTACAGTCAAATTTCTTCCACTCTTCACCACACAGGCATTAGCTTCAACTTCTTCCTGCATATGCATATAGTCCAAGATGTAAATATATATTCATTTCGATGCTATAAAGTTCAAGGTGCAACTAGAGAGTAAAATGCAAGTGGTAATGGATAATGAAAAAAAATTAAGTTGATTTCCAACAAATTCATAGCATAATCTTATTGACAAGCTATTTTATAATCAAAATCTATGTTTTTATTTAATGGATTTTGATATTTCACTTGATGCTCGAAATCTAGAGGTGTAAGAGTCATCTAGAAAATATCAATGCAGATTACCAATCACCAATCAAAGTCCTCCATGGCTTCAGCCATCCTATAAAAAGGTTGGACCTAATGACACACCAAACCAAATTACATTTCCTCACGCAGCATAATGAACCATTCTAAACACTAAAGGTTGAATTATGTGCCTTTTATCTAACATATAGAAGCACATATACTTCAAAACATACAAAGTATCGGTGGGACAATAGACACAAAATTGTATTTTTTATTTTTTCATACCATATATGATAGATCTTCAGTACGTCATACTAACTATAAACACAATTGTATGTTTTTTTGTGAACACATTCACAGCGAGAAAGAATATGTATTCTAATATAAGTGAAGGAAAGATACGTAATAATAACGTGCATGGAACCGCAGTCAATTGGACTTTGAACGTGTGGCCATTACGAAGCTACGACTAGAAGCTTCACATTGACATACAGTGAAAGTACGGTTGTGAACTTGAAAACAAGCACAAGCTAATACTGACATGGACATCATAGGAAATAATCACCAGTGAAAACAAGAACTCACATTTATTGGAGTGCCAGAGAGGTAAGAAATGCTAATTTCCCCAAGAAAAAGTTCCTTGTCCTCGGCAACTACAGTTCTAGCGCAAGCGGTTGACAGAACTTCAACTAAGGACCCAACAGCGCCTCCATGTAGTGTTCCATAGGCATTCTGCAATTCCGACAAAGAAAATGAGAAAATTCCAGTCTCCACATACAATCACATGACATCTTTTGCTTATATAAAATTTTCAGACAAACTTTTAACTTTGAACAGGAAGAATAAAAGCCTAAAGTTTAAATTAAACTAACTAAGGTGACATAATCTGCTAAGTTTAAAGTAAACAAGTAAAGTATACCAGGTTGTCAAACTCGGATCAAGATTCCATGTAATTAAGATACCTTGAATTCACGCAACCAGCACATCCGTGATTGTTGGATCAAGATAAGACAATCAGAATTTCAAGCCCGGCATTTTGGACTTAAAAATAAAATCAAAATCAATTTGTTGAACTGTCTGATTTGAATCCAATGGTCATCTATGCACTGACTGCGTAAATGCATGGATTTCCCATCCCAACTAAATGGAATCCATTTTCTTCAAACTCCTATATCCAGCCCAGCTCAAAACCCATGAAATTCGTATACATAGTAGGGGTGCGATACGATATGACACACATATGGGATATTTTTTAAATTCAAGATACAACATGTATCCAACACGGACAAGTCTCCCATTTTGTAGTATCCGGTCTTCATAATCTTATGAATCACAATTTACAATTGATGTACAAATCACAAGATAGATTCACAACCTATGCACACTTGATTTTGAAGGTGTGTCTATTGTCTGAAAGTGACACAAGTGATTGCATTCAATCCCTCTTATTTTCTTAAACTATTATTTTCGTCTATATGTCAGTATTGTGTCTTTGATTAGAAGGTGTAATAGTACTAAACACCTGCTTTGATTAGCTTATTTTTGAGCTTATTAAAAATAGCTTATCCAAATAAATAAGCTTTTATGTTAATTCATAAGTTCAGACTAACGAAAATTGTATCTTTATAAGTTGTTTTTTCATAAACTATTTAATCTAACAGCTACCTACTAACATTTGTCATTCAACAAAAAAAAAAAAAAAAGTACTAAACATTGTTCAACACACAAAAGGAACATAATTAGCTCAAAATTACTAAACAGTGAAAATTTCAGCTCATAATTTTTTCCACATACCCATAACCCAATTAACAAAACCCATTAAACAATAAACAAAGATAAGAATAATAACAACAAGACAACAACAGCATTATTTAAAGTAAAAAATGAAAGAAAAGAGAAAAGGAGGTTACACAGATAGGTGGTTTGGCGACAACAGTACAAGTGATCCGACCACGTTGAATTTGAACAACTTTGATGTAATTCCGAAGGAAAGAATCAAAGAAACCATCTGTGTTACAGTTTTCAGGAACCGGAGCACCAATACCCATTAGCTTAACAAACAATTGGGTCTCCGAAACGTGTTTTGGGTCAACTTCTGGAGATATTTTCACCGATGAAGTTTCCGCCATGCCGGCTGTGGAGGCGGTGGTGGTGGTGGTGGTGGAGGAAGGTTTCGTCGCCATAGTAGTTGAGTTTTATTGCGCGAAATGAGATCTGAAAAATATCAGCAATGTTATGGTCGATTGTGAGATGTATCACTATCACATGATAGTGTGATCTGGGTCCCTCCATTAATTTGTTGCTCATTCAATTCAATTTCTATAAAAAATAAAATAAAAATTAAAAAATGTTTTCACACGTGGAAATGACATGGTGCATTAGTCTAGTGACACGCGACTCAGAGTGACATGTCGGTGTGACACTCAACTTAAACGTGTCGTATGACATATGTCACTCGAACTAAGTGCATGAATATCGATGGTGTCTTCACACCAACCTAAGCCAATGTGTCAGGTTTCTATGGATAATTGACATTAAGCCACCTGCTATTGCATTTCATAGTTCCTCTAAAGTACACTACCACCGTGTCTTTCATTTGAGTTTGATTAAAATAATACATGAAATTGAAAACAACACATCCCTTTCAAGCTTTGATAGATTATTGTGGGTTTAGTGGGACCCATTTTAGAATTTTTGATAGGTAGTATGGATATTTATAAAATGTAGTTAAGTTGTTTAAATAATTGAAAAGTCTGAAGTATGATAAAAAAAATTGATGGTATGGATGTGTATGCTCTAAGTTGTGAGTTAAGTGAAATTAAGATGGTCGGATATTATGAAACATAGATGTAGATTTATACTTGACTCAAAATCACAAATGTATATATGTTGGTTAATTTTTTATTATTTTAAGGGAAATGTTTAAGGCAAGAAGAACAAAACTAAAAAATATGTATTTAGAAATGATGAAATGCAGTTAATTTAAGAATAATAAGAATTTATATTTCAATCTAAATAAATGATTTTTACATAGATATAGCTTTTTTTGTGGTCATCTGAGTGTAGCGATGTGTTATTCATCAATTTGTTGACTATGTTTTATTCATCGTCTTGTTGTGTGGTTCATTTGATTTATGTTGAAAGATCGGCAATTCAATCCATGATTTGGGCGTGGATATTGCATCTACAGGCATGAATATTATTGTCGCTTTAATTTTATCATATTATTTATATGCACTTTGCTGTTATATACTATTAACTTGGATGTTATTAGTTTGTTTGCAAATTCATCTTTTATGTTTATTCAAGATGTTGAATGATATACTTTATCAATTTAAATGAATGAACATCGTTTTATTTTTTTTACCAAAAAAATATAGTTGCCTTAAATGAACCAGAAATTTATTTCTTTTTGTAGAGAATGAGGGCCAAAGCCCAAAAAGAAAAGGAATTACAAGTTTACACGAGTGTTCCAAGGCATGCGACCTCCGAAAAAAAAACATAAAGAAAGACTTAAAAAATTCCACTAGAAGGACTCAATAAAGAAGGAAAATTGTTGTTCACACATATCATAAGGCTGAAACACACATGTAAAATACGAAAATGTCACTCGACAGTTAACTGCCGAGGAATTCAAAAACCGGTTGCAGTTAATTGCCGAGGTTTTTCTCGGTAGTTAACTATCGAGGAAATGTTTCATCAGATGAAATAGCCACCTGCTCCCCCTACACACTATTTCATCATCACCTTTCTTTCCTCTTCCATCTAAACACCCAAATCCAATAACTTTTTCACCAAATCTTAATCCAAAATCATTGAAGCATCAAACATGGGAGGTATCAACACACGTAAAAAAACAGGTATTAAGCATTTTAATCGGTTGATTTTTAGCTGCTTTTTTTTGTTTATTTCGTTAGGTTACGTAGAACACTAACATGGGAAACCTCGGCAGTTAACTGCCGAGTTATGGAAACTTCTGCAGTTTACTACCGATGTAAACCTCGGCAGTTAACTGCTGAGAACAACTTGGGAAAAATTTTGACAAAACGCAGAAAGGCAGCTACTACCATTTTCCAAAAAAAAATTTCTTTGTTTTTTTTGTTTTAATTCATTATGGTATTGATGTTTATGCATTAGTTAGTTGTTAAATCATAGTTTTGTCTTGTTTAATTTTAGTAATGGTTGACAACGTGGAAGATGATCCGAAGATGGCAAACCGCCTAAGGTTGAAGCCAAACCAAACATTGATGGAGCTTCCGTCCATGTTGAAGCTTCTAAATATGTTGACTCCGGTGTCCTCCCACTTCAAACCCATGAAGCTGACACGGCTAGGTTTTTTTTTCAGACGACGTTAAATGGAAAGATAGTGAAGACTTGCTTGAGTGGGCAAGTCGTCAAGCAAATAAGACAGGATTTACAATTGTTACACAAAGATCAAGCTCTATTAATCCAATGTTGTGTCTAGTGTGTGAAAGGAGTGAATCTCACAAAGTGCCGAAAAGAAAAACCGAAGCATGCATCAACGGGCTCAAGAAAGTGTGGGTGCTTGTTCATGATTAGTGGATATCTTAGTAGGCAAACAAAGGAATGGGGATTGAACATTCTTAATGGAGTTCACAACCATGCGATGGAGCTGACTTTAGAAGGACACATTCTTGCCGGTAGATTAAAGGAGAACGACAAGAAGATTGTACGTGACTTGACCTAGAGCAAGATGCTTCCAAGAAATATTTTGATAAATTTGAAGAACAAAAGACCACATTGCATGAAAAATATCAAGCAAGTGTACAATGAACGTCAACAAATATGGAAGGCAAATAGAGGTGACAAGATGGCGTTGCAATATCTAATCTCGAAGTTGGAGGAGCACAACTATACTTATTTCTCGAGAACACAAAGTGAAAGTACTACAATTGAAGATATCTTTTGGGCTCATCCAACATTCGTTAAGTTGTTTAACAATTTTTCAACGGTTTTGGTTATGGACTCTGCCTACAAAACCAACATGTACAAGATGCCAATGTTTGAGGTAGTTGGGGTCACCTGGACCAATTTGACATAATCGGTTGGGTTTGGATTTGTGACACATGAGAAAGAGGAAAACTTTGTTTGGGTTTTAAAATGTTGCGTAAACTTCCTGCGTCAAATATGAATATGCCTAAGGTGATTGTGAATGACAGGGATATGTCTTTGATGAAAGCGATTGGAAATGTTTCCCCCGAAAGTTATGCAATGAATTGTTACTTTCATGTGCAAGCAAATGTTAAACAAAGGTGCATCTTAGATTGTAAATATCCTTCGGAAAAAAAGGATATGAAAGAGGTGAAACCTCGCGATGTTGTGAAGAAGATAATGAGGGCATGGAAAGTTATGGTTGAATCGCCCACTCAAGAGTTACATGCAAATGCATTAGTGGAATTTCAAGATGCATGTAGTGATTTTCCACTTTTACTAAAGTATGCTATGACCACCTTGAATGAAGTGAAGGAGAAAATAGTGAGGGCATGGATAGACCATGTGTTGCATCTTGGTTGCAGAACCACCAACGGGGTAGAATCGGCTCATGCTTTAGTAAAGAAATATTTGGACAATAGTGTGGTTGATTTGGGTACTTGTTGGGAGAAAATACATGACATGTTGGTTCTTCAGTTCACTGCGATACAAACAACATTTGGTCAGAGTGTTACCGTATTGGAACATAGATTCAAAGATGTCACTTTGTACTCCGGTTTAGGTGGTCATGCGTCTAAATGGGATTTGGACAACATTGCTTTGGAAGAGTCGTGTTGTAGGGAAACATTGTGCATGAACAAAGAAATTTGTGGTTACTAAAGAAATTTAGGGACAACATTGTGCATGCGAAATTGCTACTAAAATCCTTGAAGACAAGCCAATTTTATTGGATGAGATACACCATCGTTGGCATAGGTTACGTATGGGCGAAGAAAGTAATGACCATGGTTTTTGTGTCGATGAAGAGTGGAACGGTATTCAAGAACGTCTCAAGAATGTCCCTTACGAAATGAAGCTTGAAATCAAAGAGGTTTTGCGGCAGTTGGCATTTCCTGAAACCACCATGATGTCTCCACCACCACGAAAAATACCAACCAAGGGAGCCAAGAAAAAAGTGGACATTGCGAGGTCTAAAGGAAAAATTACATCGATTAGTCGAATCCCTTCTTCGTGGGAGGTTGTTGATTCCCAAAATCCGGATAGTCAACCGTCACCGTCACCATCACCATCAACTTCATCATTTAAAAGAAAAAGAGGTGCTCGTCTTGGTAAAACATCACTTTCCCCACTTCCACCACCTACTCGGTATCCAAAGCCTAAGGCTATTCCGGTTATGAGGCCTATTGATTATATGCCACACTTCATGCTTCCATATATTGAAAAAGTGGTGGATGTTATAGGCGCTGGACATTGTGGATTTCGGGCCATAGTCGAGTTCATGGGATTGGCCAAACAAAGTCATATCATGATTCGTACATATCTTATTCAAGAGTTGAAAGATCATAGAGATGATAATGTTGAAGTATATGCGGGTGAGGATCGCTATAACTACATTTTAAATGGCTTACATCCTCCCGCAAATATGAAAGGTTGTGCACATCTTGTTGATAAGTGGTTGACTTTTTCGGACATGAGACACATTGTTGCTAATTATTACAAAAGGTGTCGTGTTGACAAATCTTGAAATTGGAAAGTCAGAATCTTTTTTCCCACTAAGAGGGCCACCACTGCCGGGTAAGCAAAAAACTCCCTTCATGTGCCTTGGTGTAATTCCAAATCATTTCGTGCTTATTTTTTTGAACGATGGTTGTCCACTACCTCCATCATCTACGGAGTGGCACAATCATAAGAATGAAGATGTGGTGACTTGGCAAGATGAGTATTTGGATCAACATGAGTAGTTCCGAAAGCTCATGTTTATTGAAAGTGGAAACAAACTGCCGCAACCACAAAAGGAGTCAAACAAAGCGGCACCTATTTTGTTGGACACTCCCGAAAAAACAAAGCAATAATTTGAAGTTATTGCGGAAGATGAGGAAGATTCTATTTCACTTGATCTTCCCCTGTCGCTTGGTCTTTAATGAGTGATTTTTTTGTCGGTGTTAGTCCTTTTTTTTTGTAGAAGACTGTAACGTTTTGTGGCCAATATATAAGTAACATTATGTAACTTATATAAATATATGATAATATGACTTTTATATGGTGAAACTAGTGCGTAGTTATTTATTCCTTGTTAATGTTTACACATTTTATATACGTTTTATTGATTATTACGTTTCGTTTAATTACATCCTAATGCATGATTTTTTTCTTAAAGCTTTTGTGACGTGAAACATGTCTGAGGTTGCAAAAATTGAAGGTCGCGTTAGGTACTCCGCTTTTAAAAAGACAATTAAGGTTATGATAACGCCGACCGACTCTCTTGATGATCTGAAGACACAACTTAACACATATTTTGAGCATCTTGGTGAAAATCAATATACACGTCACTTATTTGGTCAGATGCCATGCATAGACCTAGGAGAAGATAAAGATGAATACGCATGGAAAACGGCAAGCTATATGTCTTGGCTTATTCGCAACGATAGCGACGTCGGATTTATGTTTCGGAATTTGGTGGAAAATAATATATTATATATGTATGTTCATTCCACATGCAATTGCGTTGGATGTGTTGTTTAATTTAACGATATGTCATGTGTTGTAATGTGTTGTTTAATTATGGACATTATGTAACGTTTTAATGAATTTCAAACTTTTGTGTACTTTGAACCAAATGTCGATTTGTTTTAATTATGGACAATTGTAAAAGATAATGTATTTTTCTTGTTTATGATTGAGTACAAATGTTGTACGACTAATATTGCCTCTGGAAATGCTCTGGATGAATTACAGGTAAAAACTGGCCGAAAAATATATCTAATAGTAACAAATATTTTGTACAAAAAAAATTAACAAAGATTCATTTATCTTTAATAAATCATCTATAATATAAACAAATATTCACTTATAAAATATATCTAATAAAAATAAATATTCCCTATCCCCCGTGAGCTTAACTCAATTGGTAGAGATATTGCATATTATATGCAGGGGTCGGGATTCGAACCCCGGACACCCCACTTCTCCACAATTAAATTGTGTGAGCTCTAGCCACTGGGCTACTTGACCAAAAAAATAAAATTAATATTCCTTTGCAAAATATGCATAATCAAAATATAAAAAAAAAAACTAAATAATTATTAGATTTCCTATGGAAACAGCCATACAAAATTATAAATTTATTAAAACAAAATATTCATTTATAAAATATATCTAACAGTTTTCAACAACAAAAAAAAAAGTCACAAAGATTCATTTATTTTTTATGAATCATGTCTAATCGAAATAAATATTCAACTATAAATTTTATCTAATAGAAACAAAGATTTATTTGTAAAATATGTACAACTAAATAAAAAAACTAAATAACAATCACATTTCTTATGGAAAAAGCCAGAAAAAAAGATTATAAATCTAATAAAAACAATTCATCATTTATAAAATATATCTAATAGTAAAAATATTTTGTAAAAAAAAAAGTAACAAAGATTCATTTATTTTTAATAAAT
>Ga0315914_1011521_pt1 | contig 10566 bp, 9 predicted proteins | sample MpolenodulesMG_FD_203920 | JGI IMG/M metagenome (GOLD analysis project Ga0315914, IMG submission 203920) | Medicago polymorpha root nodule microbial communities from Los Angeles, California, United States - elongated nodules | ecosystem: Host-associated > Plants > Roots > Nodule | place: USA... | reverse complement strand
TTCAATAAAGTGCAGCGGCATAATTGATTTTTCAGCTAAACCTTCTATCTCATCTTCATCCTCTCCGCATTTTCTCTATTTCTCCCCAACCACCATCAGCTTCACACACCCATCCTCAACCACCACCGTCCTCTCCACCATCAATTTGCTCAGATATGTTCTCTCTCTTGTCACTGCCAGCGACATCCTCTTCTCCCTCACGCTGTAAGGGAACCATTCAAACTGCAAGTGACAATGACAGACCAGATCGGAGTTAAAGTTGGAATTTTTGTGAGTAAAGTTTTGGGTAAAGGTGAATTAGGCTCATGCACTTTTTTGGAAATTACTAAAATGTCCTTGGTGGCATTTTCCGTTTGTCCGGTCAGTGAAAATAGACGACAGGGACGAATTTTGTTAACGGTGGAAAAATGCAGGGATTTTAAAAACATTTATTGAAATGCAAGGACTATTCTTTAAAGTCACGCAAAATATAAGGACCAAAAACATATAACCCTTAAAAAAAAAGGGTCCACTAGCTGCCATGTCAGCTTCTCGTTAATTATTTGACAACAGCTAACGGAGGAAAAATGTAGGGATTTTAAAAACATTTATTGAAATGTAAGGACTATTTATCAAAATGTAGGGACAAAAACATATTTAACCCATAATTATTCTATGATATCTGTAGCCTACAATAATGTTATATAAACAAATAATCTTGTTGATTTCATAAACATGCGATTAGTTTTGAACCGGCATGAAGACATGAAATTCCATAGTAAAATATAAACAACCAAAGTATCTCAAATCACATGTAAATAGAATCCGCAGATTCAATGAAGTTTAACTGAAGTACAGAACAGTTTTAGATCATCAGAGTGCACAGAACTTAATTAAGCCTAAGAGCTTGAGCATGATGTCGGATGTGATCATCGATGAATGTAGCAATAAAATAATAAGAGTGATCATAACCAGGTTGAAAGCGTAACAGCAGTGGAACATTTGCATTCTTGCACGCCTCTTCAAACTTGCCAGGTAGCAGTTGATCATGCAGAAATTTGTCATCTTCCCCCTGAAAAGTAGGGCAATAGTAAGATGCAGTTAAAAACCAGCAAGAATTAAAAAGAGCATAGGAGCATGTTAATAATAACTTGTGATCTTACTGTATTATAAACAGCATTATATCTGGCTGACCATTTTGGTTCATTCAACTTGCAACTACAACGGATTTCTTAAGCAACACAAATTTATGAAATCAAAGCTGATACCAGCAACTACAATTGTAATTTCTATCATCACTCAAAAGTTTTTTTAAATAAGAGAAAACACACACATGATCTTTTACCTGATCAATCAAAATGCTGGCAGATACACCAGGAAACTTTGTTACCAAGTGAGTAGCATTGTAATCCTGCATTATTCTTCAACTGCTTAGTATAATGAAATATAAGAACTAGTTTAATAATGCAACATGCAAGTTTGAATTTCCCCTTCTAGTTCAGATTTATTGTCACCTATATAATTTGTGAATGCCTTCTGTCCCCAAGGACAATTTGTAGGATTCGCTACTGGTGCAAAGGCAGAAACTGACTGTAACAATATTGCAAAGAAACACACAAGTAGAAAAATAAGTTAGAATCCCAGAAATGTCACCAAAAGAAGGATGACATTTTTACTTCTAATTTACAACAATCATAAACGGTTATCAATACAAAAAGTATGTGCGGACTATAGTTCCACCTTCCATGGAGTTTGAACAATAAACTTTAAATGAAATGAGTTTCTGTCATCTCCTCAACAAGTGCTACTCCAACATTCACATATCCGGCACACCAAGTTTTTGCCCTTGCTGGAACTTTACTCCTCAGAGGTCAAAGCATTGCAGGGCTTATGGTTATAACTGATTAAAGTTTAGCTTCAGAACGTTGGACATCTTGCAATCACAAGTTAAGTTGAATCATTCTTTATTTCATCAACCCAACAAAAATTGTAAGTGTTGCAGTTCCATATCCTTGCAAGATGGCTTCCCCCTGCAACCTGTGCTAATCTGCAATCCCAAATTTAGCTCCAGGACATTGCTAATTAGCTAAGCTTTCATTTCATACTCTCTCTTGTCTTATTCCTACTCAAATGAAAACCACTCATTTAGTGTTTCTAGTCAAGTTTAGAATAGAAAATAAATTGACTCCTAGCTCTTAAACTAATAAGTACATCCAGCTATACACGAAAACCTTCTGTTGCACACTGCAATTCCAATTCACAAGCTTCTCTATCACTCAGAGATATGGAAGTTCTAAAGAAATGTCATCATATCCAAGTTTAGAATGGAGATTTGATATAAAGAAGAAAGGTAATAGCGATAGAAATACATGATGGATGGAATATTTCTCAACTGTCCAAATGTAAAATAGATTAATGAAAACAACAAACACATTCATAGACATAATACCGATACAGTCAGCTTGTTACAGAGAGATACAGTATGTTCAAAATCTCAGTTAGGGAATGTCCATAACTTTCAAAACATTGCCAAAATTATCAAAGTAACTCCTTTGAATGTATTGTGAAAAACGAGAATTTTTAATAGAATAATCATCAGTACCTTATATTTATCCAGATTTTTCAGGTCGATAGTCAATGCACCATGCCCACCCATAGAATGGCCAAAGATAGAAGCTTTTGATGTGTCAAGCTGTGGAAAGTTATCACTTAGAAGCTTTGGCAATTCCTTGACAACATAGTCATACATGCGCCAATTCTTCCATTTCTCTTGTGTAGCATTGAGATAAAATCCCGAACCTGGTCCATAAGGTAAATAAATATGCAATTAAGATATCTTCTGTAAAGGAAAATGTATATCGCACATCTGAAGGTAATCTCATCTATAACCAATAACTGTTAAACTAGTTGCACACAATATCAGTATCTTTCATAAAGAAATGCGTGTTTTTTTCCTATCTAAAAATGACGAGTTGAATGCGTCAAAATTCAGGGACAGATAAAACAACTTCTCATCTATCTCGTTCTTAGAAATCTACGAGTACAAATTATATTATCTATGCATGTTTTTTTTTTTTTTTAAGAAGCTTAATATGCACTAGTAACACCGAATTATCTCCACTCCATACAACCAGAACCTTACCTCTACTCATCCTATTCAAACTGTACATGAAGAATTTCTAGGGCTGCAAGTGGCAGACTGTCATGTCACAACAAGCTTCATCATTCATTGTGATATTATGGTAAAGAAAATTTCTTAATATTTCATTAATTGAATTTCACATGATAGGTAACAATACAGGCATAGATAGTAGATACTTTAAAAAAATAGGAATTCAGCAATCTGCAAGGAAATTTCACAATATAACATTATCTATAATGTTGGTGGTAGAAATTTTAAGTAATGTTGTTTTGGGTGCGCATATAGAGTAGGTGAAGTGTCACTGCAGATTTGGTGGATATAATAACATATATTTTCTGGTCTAAAACCCTCTGCATACAACAACAAAAAAAACCACCAAGCAACGTGGAGGGTGAAGGCAAAATGGTATCTTGAAGAGGGGAGGAGAATAAGCAAAAAGGACCGAAGCACACAGATTGATATAACCAACTGGTACTATAGCTGAATCGATGGGGGATTTTATAGAATACTCTCAACTCAACTGCTACATTATCTTCATAAAACATCTTAAATCAACCAATATCAGCTAGTAAATTTTCAAGTGAAACATTTGTCCATGTCAATAGCAAATCTCCAATAGTTTACATTACTATATGATATGATCTTCAGTATAAAATAAGCAGTCACACACACACATATAATTATTTTGGATGTAAAGTTTCCCTTTCATGGATGTTAGATTAAGAGTCATTTGCACTTTGTTTTTTGTAGGCAACCGGTTTGAATGGAAAACTCTATTTGGTGTTGGTTTATTATAATTATGGATTCTTCTTTTTATTAATGTTTATGATTCATCTATTATTCATCTTTTGATGTTTAGTTGTTCATTTTGTATGATTTGGACGTATGACACCGCGATATACTTAATAACGAATAAAACACGAAGTATTTCTCAAAATAGTGAATACATGATTTGAGCAATTTCATATAAACACACAAACACATACAAATATTAATTAAAATAATTTTAGATAAAAACGGGTTGTTACATCTTCCAAAATGTGTAAACATTGTACACTAATTTCATGCTAAGACCATTACTTTATTCTCCGTTAAAACATATTAGTTATGTAATTGAATTTACTACTGCAATATATAATTATTCAAAATGTTTATGACCCGTGCTGCCGCACGGGTAGACGATCTAGTGTGACGAAATCCATCTATCAAACAAGTGATTTTTTTTTTTTTTTTTAAGTTTTAACAAATAAACTCATTTGTGGTAGCTATATATTATTGGGGTAACTAATTATACAATATACTAAATTATTCGAATAATTTTTTTTTTTTTTGGGTTGCCAAAACTACCTCATGGAGAAGGCAGAGGCATAGTTTCGCCCTTGCATGATAATAATGATCTCAATTTGGTTAGTTAGGCCAAAATTGCTAGACCTAAAGTTTGGGGGAGGTCTTGGTATCCAAACAACTAGAGACGCTAATATTTCTCTTATTGAGAAACTTATGTTGGATCTACTTCAAGGGAACAACAAGATTTGGGTCAACATTTTGTCTCACAAGTACGCATCAGTTTCTTGTATCCTCTCCCACATCGTCACTATCTATTACCCGTCTATATGAAATTCCACTATTAAAGCTAAGAATGTTCTCAAAGACGATTTATCTTGGTGTGAAGGTTCTCGAAATTTCCTTTTTGCTTTTTTTTTGTCAAGTAGTCTAGTGGCTAGAATTTACCTGAGGTGAATAAGTGGGGTGTCCGGGGTTCGAACCCCGGCCCCTGCATATAACAATGCATTGTCCCTGTCAACTGAGCTATGCTCACGGGGACTTTTGTTCCTCTAACATTGTAAAAAAAACTGCATTTTTTATTTATTTTGTAAAACCAATGTTTTGATATAAATATTAAAAGAGTCAGGATCCGTTGACATTAGGTGTAAGTGAAAAAACTTACACCAAATCTTAACCCTTAATATTAGTTAATCTGATGGCTTACAAGTGAGGCCCTTGAGTTCCCCTTTTCCCCTTTCACATATGATAGTAGCAAAACAAAACAAATCAACGATGTTGTTGAGAGCCAGCTGCCGCCTATGTTACAACAACGATGAATAACAACTTTGTAGAGATCATGTCACTACTATATATTCAATCAAAGCATTTATCAATTTTGCTTTTCGATATTACAATTTCACGTTTAACATCTATGTATCTATGATTAATTTTCTTCCATGTGTCAATTTCTCAAATTGGGAATTATGGCTAACCCACGACCAATCGGTGTTTCTATGTTAGTTTTACAAATCTAAAATTATAATCTATTCCAAAAAGCATTAATCAATATTTGGAGGCTACTTTAATCAAATTAGGGTGTGTTGTTTCAGAGGTTTTAATCCTTTTTCTTGTTGGCGGTGGTTAACGGATCCTGACTCTATTAATAAATGATATAAATATTTGGTTTCCAAAAATTTAGGAAAAAATAGAAAGAAAGACCTTAATAAGTGGCTATTAATAAGCCCTACTGTTTTGTTTGTTGATCATTCACTTACCCACTTAGTCACTCAGTCGCTCTTGGATTTGTCCACACTCTTTTTCTCGGCTCCTTCCAGTAATCCATCTTTCATTCAATCAAACCATAACCTAACCCTAGTAAGTAATAAACAAACCTCATTCACTAGCTTTCTAACCCTTTTCTTAACTCTTCTCCACCAGATCGATTATATCGCTCTCTTTTTTCTTCATTATATCAAACCCTAATTTCCTTCGTTGTTTCACTGCTGCCATAGAGTTAGTCTGAGAAGAACATGATGATGAACAAGTGTTGTTCTTCTCATCGTTCTTGTGACAAACAACCAAAAGAGAAAGATCATGATCATGCTAAGGAACAATCTCTTGCAAATGATGATCAGAAAAAGAATATCGGTTCTTCAATATTAAGAATGTTCAGATGTGATTTGTGCCACAGAAAGTTTACGTCTGGCACTGTCTCTTCATAGGTTTTACAAATGAAGTCAAAGCCTCTTAGTCCTTCTTCAGAAGCTTTTAGATCCAACAGAGTTGATTCTTGTTGTTTCATTAAATCAACATATTTTTCTTTTAAACCTTTCAACTCATTGGTTCTAAGTTCAAAATGTGTAAGGAGCTCTTTAAGAGACTCAATAAGTTCTTCTCTGGAATTTTAGAGTATACCTCATTTTCATCTTCAGAGTCTGAAATAGATAGAATTCAGCTTCTGAAGTGATGTTTAGAATCTAAATGCAGCGGATAAAAACACACACACACACACACAGAGAGAGAGAGAGAGAGAGAGAGAGAGAGAGAGAGAGAAGAAAGACAAAAAGCAATTATACAGGTTCCTTCCACAAACCGGAAGTAGTCATGTCCCCCTTGCACTTCCAAGGAGAGTTCACTAAAAAATGTAATATCTGATTACAATTGCTCACTGCAAAAACTAGCAAGAGACTTCAAACTACTCAAGCACAACTGCAAGAGATTTCCTATGCTCAAGAACTTAATCAAGAGACTTCCTATGCTCAAGTACTAAATCAAGAGACTTCTTATGCTCAAGCACAACTGCAAGAGACTTCTATTCAAACAGAATTACAAAGAAATTTGTTTGAGGTTGAACACTTGATGTGTTCACATTAAAAATCAGATACAGACTCTTTAAGACTCTAGAATTTCTAAGATATGAAAGTTGTTAAAAAATTCTAAGTGAACTTTGATGTAGAACAATTTCAGCAGAGTTTTGGCACTTGTAAATTGTTGTTCGAGTCTTGTAATTCCTCTGGTCTTCAATCCTTTATATAGAGGTGTGAAAGAGACGTTGTAGATTGTCAACACATCAAAAAAGAGTCGTTTGAAGCTTGATCAAATCACCAATGATTTGTTGCCTGATTTGGTTGTTGTCCTATGAAGGAGCAATTTCAAATCCATTCTAAGTATGGAGGAACACCGGTGCAGGCACAGTTGTTGTTCTTGTACTAGCAGACACAAAAACAGAGTAATGGAGATAGTGGTTGTAAACTTCGTACAATTGTCCTTTTTCAACGTTCTCCAAAGAATAAGCATCTAATGCCTTCATTTCCTTTTGAATTAGCTGTTGCTACATTCTTCTAGCCTTCTGCAATGATAGGTGTGATTAAATCACTTGAACAGCCTTTGAAGTTTTGATTCTTTCAGCTTCTGATGATCCTCAGCTCCTGATGATCTTCAGAACCTCTGATGACGTCAGCTTCTGGTGAACAACTTCTGAAGAGGTGCTTCTGATGACGTCAGCTTCTTCAGGACCTCTTGTCTTCAGAACTTGTTGTCTTTAGAATCTCTTTTCTTCAGATGCTTCAAGCTTTCTTCTTGTTGATTCTATTGCTCTCCAGAACCTATGCTTAAATTTAATGACACTAAATTTTTGTCTATCGTCCTGCACACTTGAACAAATATTAGCATATCCAATGGACAATTTTTAATACCTTGTTATCATCAAAACACAAAGGGTAATGTTAACCAAATTTTGTTCCAACACCTTAGTCCAAAGTTCGCTTCTTAAGCTCAAGCAAATCTAGTACTCAAACCCGATCACGAAACATCAAAACACCATTCTCATCCAATCTGAAGTCCACACCTTTACCTTGGTTAACCAACACCACTCGGTCCACGAGTTCCAAATCTTCCTTCTGACCCTTCTTGATCTCTTCCAAAATATTACTTGTCAACTTCAACATTCCCAACCTCACACTATCTGGCGCAACTCACTAATCAAACTCAAATCTCGAAACTACTCAATCAACTCCAACTCCTAACCATCAAAGCAGACATAGGCAAAGTCTTTCTACTCAAAGCATCGGCAACAACATTCGCCTTTCCGGGATGATAACTCAACTAAAAGTCGAAGTCCTTAAGATACTCCAACCACCTTCTATGCCTCATATTCAACTCTTTCTGATCGAACAAGTACTTCAAACTCTTGTGGTCACTGAACACTTCAAACTTAGAACCATAAAGATAATGCCTCCAAATCTTCAACACATACACAACTGCTGCCAATTCCAAATCATGAGTCGGATAGTTCTTCTCATGCACTTTTAACTGCCTCGACGCATAAGCCACAACCTGACGATTCTGCATTAACACACCACCAAGACCATTCTTAGAAGCATCACAATACACAACAAACGATTCCTTCAGAATCAGCAAAATCAACACTGGCACTGAAGTTAACCTATTCTTCAACTCTTGGAAACTCTTCTCACACTTAGCATCCCAAACATAAGCTTGTCCTTTTCGAGTCAACTGCGTCAATGGCAACACCAACTTAGAGAATCCTTCGATAAACCTCCGATAATAACCTGCCAATCCAAGAAAGCTTCTAATCTCAAAACAAACTTCGGTGGCTCCCACTGCAACACTGCATCAACCTTCGACGGATCCACCGCAATACCACCCTTCGAAATCACATGCCCAAGGAAACTCACTTCCCGCAACCAAAAATCACACTTTGACAACTTAGAACATAACTGCTTCTCCTTCAAGACACGCAACACAACCCTCAAATGCTCAACATGCTCCTCCTCTGACTTCAAATACACCAAAATATCATCTATAAACACCACCACAAAACGGTCTAGAAAAGGATGAAATATTCTATTCATATACTCCATGAAGACACCTGGCGCATTAGATACTCCAAATGGCATCACAGAATACTCATAATGTCCATACCTTGTTAGGAACGCGGTTTTGGATATATCTTCCGCCTTCACTCTAATCTGATGATATCCTGACCTCAAATCAATCTTACTGAACACTTCCGCACCAACCAACTGAACCATCAAATCATCAATCCTCGGGAGCGGATACCGATTCTTAATCGTCACCTTGTTCAACTGCCGATAATCCACACACAACCTCATACTGCCATCCTTCTTTTTAACCAACAACACTAGAGCACCCCACGGGGAGACACTCGGTCTAATGAACTGCTTCTCGAGCAACTCTTCCAACTGCTTCTTCAACTCACCCAACTCTGATGCAGACATCCGATACGGCGCAATCGAAATAGGACTCGTTCCTAATACCAAATCAATTGCAAAATCAACTTCCCTCTCCAGCGGTAATTCGGTAATGTCGTCCGGAAAAACTTCTGGAAACTCTTGCACTACCGGAAAATCACCAATTCCTTTCTCACTACTTTCCTTCAATGAAGCAAACATCATGAACACGCAAGCTTCACTGTCTAACGACTTCTTCACTTGCTCCGTGGTCAAGAACTTCCCACCTACTTCAGCTACTGGCTTAGAAAATGTTATACTCTTGGTTAAACAATTAATGCTAACACCAAAAGACAACATCCAATCCATACCAAAAATCACGTCCATATGCTTCAGCTGAAGACACACAAGATCCAACTCAAAATCAACATGAACCTTAACACCAACAACAACCAACTGAGTCTCTGCAGCCAAAGATACCTCCCTTTCCAGACCCAACAAACCTGAAGTAACCTGCTACTTCCCCACTATGCTCAAACCCACCTAAAAGAACGGAACAACACAACAAGTACTGATTGTGCTTCCGTACATGCCGCATACAAACATGAAATTCAACGAATACCAGTCTGGGCAAGACTGACCACGACTCTGATACCAACTTGTAACGCCCTATTTCTATTAAAGCGATAAAACACGCGAATAAAACATATATTCAAGAAATGGACGCTACGTCTTCAACAAAAATCCAACATCATGCATATATAAAATTTCTCAACAGTCGTAGCGGGTATAAATCAATACATCTCCAAAATATACATGTCATACGATTAATATACATCATCATATAAAATCTCCAAGTCTCGACACATGGGCAAAAACTCAAAAACATAAATCCAACATAGTCAATCTAGAATAATCATAAAGACAGACAACCTAGATCAGAGCCTATTCTAAGACTCCAAAGACCGATAACAGAGATAGCTCCCGCTATCCAAGCACTCACCAAGCAATCAACAACTACTCTTGCACGCCGTCTACCCATTCATACAAATAGGTAGGCGGTCCACCACAGACCACTGGGGGTTAGCTTCACATCAATCATAATCAACATAAACAATTTGAAAATACAAGCATTGAATTAAACCTCAATTAATAGCATGACAAATAAATTTATCTTCCAAACATCATTCAATAAATCACACACAAGTTCACAACGTCACCAACATGTAATCAATCAATCACATTCACATCGAACACCAATTATTATAACAACTAGGACTCATGCCACAACATGATATGTTCCTAGACACGACTTCTAAATGCATGCGGTACCGTCATCAACAACGTCTAGGCTGTCACCCCTGTTGAGGCAAAATCCCAAATTAATTTTAAAGATAATAAACTTTAATGATTAAGGATTAAATGGACTTTGATTAATTCTTTGGTATTTAACTTGTGCTCTTAAGT
>Ga0315914_1011520_pt1 | contig 10567 bp, 5 predicted proteins | sample MpolenodulesMG_FD_203920 | JGI IMG/M metagenome (GOLD analysis project Ga0315914, IMG submission 203920) | Medicago polymorpha root nodule microbial communities from Los Angeles, California, United States - elongated nodules | ecosystem: Host-associated > Plants > Roots > Nodule | place: USA... | reverse complement strand
GTGTTGTCAATCGTAAATTGCAAAAATTGACAGTTTGTTAAAATTTCGATAAAATACGCTACACTGCTATAGGCTACTGTATCTGCAGTTTGATAACACGTTAATGCTATAACTGTTATTGACAACACTGAATTCAATTATCTCTAAAAGATAAGTCCTTCCGAATTATATAGTTTTTCCCCTTCATTTGTAGGAATCCAACCACATGTTACATTGAATCATTGGGATCTACCACAAGCACTTGAAGATGAATATGGAGGATGGGTTAGTCGAAGAGTTATGTATGGTTCCCTAACAAATATTTCTTATTAACATGTCGATCTTATGTTATATAGGAGTTCAAATTTCAAATAAACTATGGTCCTGCTTAGATAAACAACTTAATTAAGAACTTATAGCATACTTGCTTATTATATAAGTGCTCATGTATACGCTATCTCTATAATAAAAGATAAAATAAAGTTAAACTATTTTCATATAAATAATAAGCCATTTTCACAAACTATCTTCTAGAGCTTATGAAAATAACATAACAACAGATTATGTATATGTCATAAGCTCTCCTAAACAGCCTCAAAAAATGTTTATGCCATTAGATAAATTCAAATAAGTCAATCTAAACAGGCCCTATATCTAACACAATAAGAAAAACAATCTTTCTGTACTTAACACTTGCATATTTGTTTTATATTTCTTGCAGAAAAGATTTCAAAGCATATGCAGATGTATGCTTTAGAGAGTTTGGGGATAGAGTTAAACATTGGACCACAGTAAATGAGGGGAATGTGTGTTCAATGGGGGGCTATGATGAAGGATTTTTACCTCCTCAAAGGTGTTCTTCTTCCTCTATATTTAACTGCTCCAAAGGAAATTCTTCAACTGAGCCATATTTGGTAACTCATCATATGTTGTTAGCACATGCATCAGCTGCAAGACTGTACAGGAATAAGTACAAGGTAAACTAGTGTATGATACATGCACCAATTTACTTTTTCATTCAGCTAAAGCTTTTAACATTTAGTAACATAATTGCAATATTGTAAATTGCGGATTGTGGAAAATAGTGATTTGTTCAAATTCCACTATGTTTCAACCAATGTTTTAAAACTATGGTAACTTGCAGGCCAAGCAACAGGGATTTATTGGGTTTAATCTCCTTGTTTTTGGTTTTGTTCCATTAACAAATGCTAGTGACGACATAATTGCCGCTCAAAGGGCACAGGATTTCTATATTGGGTGGTAGGTAACATTTTGATTGTGATATCTATCTCTAAAATATGTTGGCATTGTAATTTTATTTTTTCCATTTTAGATTATGCAGGTTGGTCTTCAAAATTTATAACATCAGTCAAAATAGTTTCCGATTTTCACGAATTGGTGAATACATCCTTAAATTGTAAAGTGTCTGTCAAAATAGTCCCCCTATTGGCTTTTACCGGTAGAGACTATGACATGACACATTAACCGAACATGTGCCAACTCCATGTTGATCCCACATCAATACCACCGCACTGGGGGCTGATTTTCTTATTAGTGATTAATTTCCCCATAATTAATCCATTCACAATTGCAATTAATGACAAATATGTCCATGAAATGATTTAAATTTTATGTGCAAATTAGTCCCTAATGAGTTGATATTGATATGAGATTATCGTGCAATGTGAAATATCTGGTTAATGTGTCATGTCATAGCCTCTAACACTAGAACCTAACAGAGGGACCGTTTTAAATTACATTTCACAATTTCGGGGATACATTTGTCAATTTGCAAAAATGAAGGACTATCTCGACTGATGCTTTACAATTTCAAGGACCAATTTGCCAATTCAATCAATACTTTAATAGTCGTAGATATTTCTTTATACAATAATGAATTACCAAATTTAATTTTATCTTTTCTTTGTTGTGACAGGTTTCTGAATCCCTTCATTTTTGGAGAATATCCTGCCACCATGAAAAAGAATGTTGGCTCAAGGCTTCCTTTTTTCACCAGTAGGGAAACAGATTTGGTCAAGGGATCACTTGACTTCCTTGGAATCAATTTTTACTACTCATTTTATGTTAAGAACAACGCGAAAAGCCTGCAGCAAAAGAATAGAGATTACACTGCAGATATGGCTGTGGAGATTACACGTATAATTATATCTATTTCATTTATACCAATTTTGATTATATAACCAATTGTATATTTTGGTTAAAAATGTTCTATGCCTCTTTAGTACAATTTTGAGGAACTTTTCATCTATGAATGTTTTTTTTTTTCCTGATTGTAGCCTACACTGGAAATGGTACATCTACAGATGAGGTAAAAGTAAATCATGAACTTTGTTGTTCCTTTTATTCTCTGAGTATTGAAGCTTCAAACTCTTCCACTTACTAGCTGATTTGTTTGTTTAGATTCCAGTTATACCCTGGACTTTGGAAGGGCTCCTTCATTCATTGAAGGACATTTATGGCAATTTTCCAATTTACATTCATGAAAATGGTATGCCTCCCTTGGATGCAAATACGCCAAATTTGTTGTCACGAGCCTATGGCCTAAACTGCATCACGTTTAAGTCAAGTCAGACTTAAACATGTTTAAGGAAATATAATAATATATTTTGTTGTTACTGTAATTATTATTATGATTTCTTGTTATATCTTAAAGTCATATACTAAACATGTTAGCTCACATATAGAGTTGAGCCTGTAAGCTTGTATAGCAATAGTCTTATGACTTAATTGAAGACTTGATTACATAATAGACTTTTATATAGGTTTACAGGTAGGTCAAGTGTTTAAAAAAAGAGATTAAGGGGTATACACCGATGGTGTAAAACTTTTTTACGTTGACAGTCATTGATAACTTATTATTTTGGCACTTTATATGATTCATTTTAATGCTTAAGGTTTAGCCTTTAGAAAATTTGGTCCAAACTATTCTATTTCTATTTCTTTATTAACATCATCAAAATCTTCATTGACTAAGATGAACCTTTGAACTTCTCAGGTCAACAAACACGAAGGAATTCATCATTGGATGACTGGACAAGGGTGAAGTATATGCATGAATATATAGGGAGCCTGCTTGACATGTTGAGGTACCTTTATTTTCATTTTCTAGTATACCTTTCCAACATTTCTTAATGAATGCTAATGGAGTTACTTTTTTGGTTTTCTTTCTCTTTCCCCCTCCATAATATTTTTCTGGTTTTGTTGGAAAATTGACAGGAATGGGTTGAATATAAGAGGTTATTTTGTATGGGCCTTTTTGGATGTGTTTGAGTTACTAGGTGGATATGAAGCAAGTTATGGCTTATATTACATAGATTTGGAAGATCCAACCTTGAGGAGGCAACCTAAACTTTCTTCTGTGTGGTACTCAAATTTTCTAAACAATAAAACTATGGACTCAAAGATCACCATGAAAACTGAGGAGAATTCATCTGTACTCTAGCTTGCTCTCTCCTTTTTTCCTTGGTCACATTTTGCTTCTGTGTGACCATGTAAGAGAAAGTGGCATCAATCATGGTGTTTAAGCATAGGAAAATGATTAGAATTTTAATAAACGTGACACACACATTTTTCCTATTACATTAGAACTACATGAATAAAAAAATATGATTGATATTAAGTTCATATGCAGTCTTCAATATTGCTAAGTCTGCATGACTTTTGATATTTTATGACATGATTCTTCTTCTGATTGCTATTACCAACTGACAACATAGAGTAAATTATATAAGGATTAATATGAAGAGGAAAAAAACAGTAAAAATAAACACAATAACTTCAAATCAAACCACTGCAGACAAGTACATCACACAAACAACAATAAACAAAAAAGAAACTTAAAATCCAATGTCTAAAACTAAACGTTCCAACAAAAACTTGAGGAGGCAACCTAAACTTTCTCCTGTTTGGTACTCAAATTTTCTAAACAACAGAACTATGGACTCATTGATCACCATGAAAATTGAGGAGAATTCATTTGTACTCTCCAACAGTACCTTAATGGATACTGACACTTAATATAATCCATAGGAACATTAAGTGGCATGAATTATGGTGTTTAAACATAGGAACATGATTAGAATATTAATAAACATGACATACACAATTTTCCTATTACATTAGGACTATATGAATAAAAATATGTATATATGCCTGTCTGATATTAAGTTCATATGCAGTCTAATATTGCTAAGGCTGCATGACTTTTGATCTTCTATGACTAATGTATACATTTAGCTCATTGAATTATGGTCAAATGACAGAATTATTCTGATTGCTATTACAGACTAACAACAGCAGACAAGCATTAATATAATAAAAAACAGAAAAATAACATATTCAATAGCTTCAAATCAAACCACTGCAGACAAGTACATCACACAAACAACAATAAAAATAAAATAAAAGGAGCTTAAAATCAAATGTCTCAGCATGAAACTGTCTGAAATTAACGGTAAATATAAAAATTACAATATCCAAATATTTGAGACTCCACATAAAGTTTCAACAGGAACTATGGTCACTCTTCAATACAATGGAAAAGTTGGAAAAAATCTACGCATAAACTTACTGATGTAATAAAACCAGGCCATACGCCAACGTGCATTGATGCACAACACTGTTATGAAGGCCAATAGTATTGTTATATAAGATGCTGTGAAACTCCAATAAAATGTTATCATGTCCACCATGCTTTCCTTTTCTCCATTTTCATTGGATTGTGATGGTGAAGACTCGACACGTTCACACTTTCGATTGAGGAATGGTCCACAAAGACCAGGATTACCTATGTAGTTTTCCTCAACGAAGGTTGCAAACTGTCCTGTAGTAGGTGGTGTTCCAGAAAGGTTGTTGTATGACACATTGAAGATTTCTAAAGAGGTCAACTTGGTTAGTTCATAAGGTATCTTACCACTTAAGTTATTGTATGATAAATCAAGGCTCTCTATTTGGGTAAGATTGGAAAAAGTGGTTGGAATATGACCTGACAAGTGATTATGTGATAGGTTCAAGACTTGAACTTGTTGCATGTCTCCAAGTTGAGAAGGGATGATACCTGTTAGTTTATTGCATGATAAATCCAATCCAGTCATGATCTCTAGGATTTTACCTTTGTAAGGGTAATTATTGTGCTTTGTTCTGAAGTCCACTTCCAAATATATAACATCATTCAAGGCATATCCATATAATGGATGAAAAATGTTCAAACTAGCATTGAAGAAAGAATTTTTATCTGGTATAAAGTCCGTGTCGATATTATCTAACAGTAGGAATTCAAAAATATGAGTAGGACCGTCATCATCAACAACATATTGTCTCATTCCAAATGACATATTTTGGAAGCAAGATGGTATTGAAGCATTGAGCATGTTCCGTGATAGGTCCATTATGTTAATGTTATTTAACCGACACAACTGAGTTGGTATATCTCCTTCCAATTTGTTCCCTCCTAGTAAAAGAACACGCAACTTTGTGAGCTTATCTATCCAATTAGGAATTTTACCCGAAACTTTATTCTCCCTCAAGTCTAGAAGTTTCAAGTGCGAGCTTCGAGACAGTTCAAATGGTATAGATCCACATAGATCATTATTTTGCAAATACAAGAACTCAAGTGATGTTGAACTATTGAAATATGGGATTGATCCAATTAACTTGTTTTGAGAAAGATCCATAATTAAAAGACGTGACATGTTGTTAATCTCGATAGGGATCTCGCCTTCTAATAGATTTTCAGACATGATAAGGAATATCATGTTAGAAGACATCCCAATTGAACTAGGAATTGTGCCTGAGATGGAATTATTGGATATGGATAACAATGTTAATCCTGTATCGTTTCCCAATACATCTTCAAGTGTTCCACTAAAATTGTTATTATTGAGATATAAATATTCCATGTTCCCATTACTAAACTTAGGAATATTACCACTCAGAAAGTTGTTGAAGAGGATCAAGTACATTAAACTATCACAGTCTGTGGCCAGTTGTTTAGGTAACTCACCCGAGAAATGATTATGAGAGAAGTCCAATCGTTGAAGTTCTTTCATCTTACCAATTGATGAAGGTATATTTCCTTCGAAATTATTCTTTGAAAAGTTCAAACAGATAACACTGGGAAGGAATATGCCAATATCTTTTGGAAGCAAACCACTAAAATTATTGCTTGATATATCCAGATATTTCATGGAAGAATGTATCTTCCAACTTGGGAATGAGCCAACCATTTTGTTTCCGGAGAGGACCATCAGTATCAAACTATATTGATATGAAAGAAAAGTAGGAATGACACTTCCTCCGTCCTTGTTGAGGTTGCAATTTTGAAGTAAGAGTGACTTCAATTGAAATTTAGGAAGCCACTTTGTTTTTTCAGTTTCAATGTGTGCTTTAGTGCTTTGTGATGAAATATATAGAACCTTAAGATTGGAATGATTAGCCAAAGTGCTCAATGAAAATGATCCTTGCAAGTAATTGTCATAGAAGGATAAGTATGTCAGTGATGTGAGATTGGTAGTGAAGAATGGAAAATTTCCACTGAACAGATTATAGCTAAGGTCAAGAACTCTGAGGTTTGTTAAGTTGCTTAAACACTCAGGAAGTTTAGCACTAAACATGTTATAGCTGATATCTAGCTCTACCAAATTCTTCAATTTGCATAGTCCTGTCATATGTTTAGGCATATATGTTATAATGAAGCATACTTTGATGAATGCAAAGTTGCGGAGACTTAATATGTTTGGTGTGTATTTTTTTGTATCAGAGTTATGTATCCTTCACAACTTCATTTTTAATTCAAGAATCAAGATGATAACTTTTTTTAACAAAATCATGATAGTAACTAAATGATGGTTAACTTTGTTTGATAAAAATAACTAGAATTTAATTTGTATGCACGGTCAGTGTAAAGTTATTTTACGTTTACATCATCCAATTATGTGTTGTCACTTCATTTAATGTGCTTGAAAACACATGAGTGTTATATTCATTAGTTGACATGATAACAAATTATTGGATGAATGTATAAAATAATTTTACATTGTCGGTATATAAATATTAAACTCAAGTAACTATGATTTTGCTTGATTCATTTATTATAGAATATGAAGAAATATCTTTAATAGCTTTAATATTACAATAGAATATCTTAAGAATCTTTTATAAATCTTATTGTATCACTTAGGATTATGTTTCTAAGAAAAAAGTATCACTTAGGATTATATTACTTATTATTATTAGTATTATTTGTTGTTGATTTTTTTAACTTTTTATGATTGAGACTATATATTCCTTCAAAAAAAATGATTGAGACTATATATCTCTATAACTATGGACTAGTATTGAGTGTTTTGTATCAAGCTATATCAAGTCTTTATCATAATATTATTCAAAGTTCTTCAACGTAACAATTTAAAATAATTTAAGTTTGAATTGTTTTGAAAATTTTATTTATTTTTGACAAAAATGGAAAATTTTATTTGTCAACTGAGTTTCTTTTTAAATAAGAGAAACCTTGAGAAAAGTTGTTTCAGTATTATTTTAATATTAATCACTTGAGCCGGATAAAACCGTAATGGATGACAAAATTCTTTTTTACAAATTTCTTTTTGCTGCATTCTTAGGATTTCATTTGACCTGAAAAGCTTTGGTTAAACTGAAAGAGATTTCTTACCATCTCATCAAATGAATGATAGTTTAAACAAAACTCTTAAAACAGTTGTACATTATCATAATTTTTTTTATGTTTATCCAATGACATCAATACGAAATATATACATTAACTTATTTAATATTTTTTGTTAATTGTTTAAGACTTCAAATAATTAAGAAAGGTATGTTCTTCATTGTAATTAATCCTTCCCCAAAAGTATCCCTTGAAGAAATTATTTATGTATCCATTATTTGTGTTTGGTAATATTAGTACCTTCAATTGGGGCGTTCATTTGATTCATGCTTAAACTTAGCATTTTCAAGTTTCTCATACGTTGAACATCTGCAGCAAAAAAGAAAAACAAATGTATGTTAGAGATATAATTTTCAATAAATATATAAGAATTATGTTTGACTTTATCTCAAATTAAGTATTTCAGAGCATGCAGACGTAATCCTTAAAAAAAAAAAAAAAGAGCACACATAGATAAGGTTGTATTATTGTCAATTGTGACTGAAGAGTTTTTTTCTACAGGAACTTGTGACTTGTGGTTAATGATCTAAACATATTTTGTATTGGGGGTAAGTAAATAAGAATAAACTCGTGCAAAGTTATTTGGTATTGAAAGTAAAAAAACAATATATTAGTATCATTATCCAATTCATCTATCCTTGTATAATGCTATTGACAAAAATCATAGTATTTCCAACTCTTTTAATGGAATAAGTTTTTAAAATTTAGAATTACTTGAATCCTATTTAAGATCATCAAAGTTACAGGATAGATCGAATAGACAAGGCATATGATCTATCCCCGTAAGCTTAACTCAATTGATAGAGATAATGCATAATATATGCAACAGACACCCCACTTCTCCACATTTAAAATGCACGAGCTTCAATCGTTAGGCTGACTATTTGATGAAAAAAGATGCAAGGCATATTGAGAATTAAATGTTAAAATCGCGTGATTATAAAACATTAAATACATATTATAGTTTTTACCCTTGTAAAAAAAAGATAAAATTACACTTTTAGTCCCTTAACTTAATTTTAGGTAACAATTTGGTCCTTTATCTTTTTTTCATTTCAATTTTGTCCTTTTGATCCATTTACATATGAATTTTTAAGCTTAAAATTCATGAATTTATTTTCTTATGGTCTTTCGGTCTTCAAATCTATGATCCTCGTTTATGTTTGCATAAGAATATTAGATTTGAAACTTGAAAATCCATATGAAAATGAACAAAAAGGACAAAATTGAAATGAAAAAAAGATAAAGTACCAAATTGTTACCAGAAATTAAGTTAAGGGAATAAAAGTATAATTTTGCGTAAAAAAAAATATTATAGTAGCTCACAAAGCTAGAAGATTAGTAAAGAAATTAAGGGTTTGTTTACGGTTGGTGTTTCATGTTTCCATTTTTAATGATAAAATAAATTTTAGAGAAGGTATTAAGAAAGTTTTTTGAAAATTCATTTTACAAATAGATTAAATATTTTTGAAAATTGAGAAAATTTCAAAACATCGTTTTTAGTGTTTGTGGAAATTGATTATCTTGTTAGCCTATTTATTCTCTCTATCAAAATTAAAAAGGAAATAAAAAACCATAATCAAGTGTTATTACAACCAAACACGTACAAAGTTAAAAATTAAAGCAAATTCTATGATACACCAAAAAATTTAAGTGTTCCGGTACACCAAATCATTAAATTAACAATTAAATGAGTTGTTTTTTTTTTTTGAAGAAAAAATTATTTTCTATCATCGACTATTATAATAATCAAATATTATTTACCAAAAGTTTCGACAAAATAAAATTTAATTTTTTTTGAATTTTTATTAAATGTCCATGGATTGTTTCATCCATTGTATGTGTTGATCATCTTAGCTTAATACAACTAGGTATTTCTAGTAAAAAAAAAAAGACAAATATTCTGGCTCTTTGTCTTCTTTAGCTAATCAACACTAGCCAATATCAACATAGGTGTTTAACCTTATGAAACTTCACCATTCACAAAAACAAAAAACAAAATATTTATGAAACTTCTATTTCAAATTTGCAGATTTTTTATTGGCCGACTCGAACTCTTCTTCTTAATTAATTACTTCCTTTTTTCCAAAGATCGAAAGAAGAAAAATTAATAAATATTTGGTCGAAGCTAGAAAGAAGGAGACACCAACACCATTACATCTTTAGTTGGTGAAGATATGGAGAATTATGACACACAAATTTCCCTAAATAAAACTTCAATTGGTCGTAACTAGTTAAACGCCACATAAATAAATAACAACAACAATATTTTGGTTTTATTTAAATAAACTAAAAAACTTTCACGAACATTGAATTTAAATGGGGGATTTTGTAGAATAATTCTAAAAAGAAAATGGAGAGTTTTATAGATTAGGAACGTGAAACTGAAGTTCACGGAAGCAACATTAGGGAGCATAACCTTATTCTTAAAAATGCTCTCAACAACAAAATTAGGAGTCTTTGACCACTAATTAATTTACTTTAGCATTATTCTATTCAATTTAATTAGAGATTGTAAACTCATTAACATAGAGCCACTGTTGAGAATATGATTTATAACGTAGATTGGAAATTCCAAAACAAAGTCTGAATTTCTCAAAAGAAGAAATTTTCCTATAAACTGTTTTGCCATAAATAGTAGTAAATACAATAAAAGTAAAAGTACCTTCAACATGTAGAGAACCAGTAAATTGGTTACCACTCAAGTCCAATAGTTCTAGTCGGCTAAATTTGGCAAAATCTGTTGCAAAAGACATAATATATTTCTTTTTAAAAAATGAAAATAAAAACATTCGTCATAACATAAGAATTGAAGATTTGTACCTAAAGTAGAGAGAGAACAATTGAACTCGTTATCGCTCAGAATCAAACTCCTTAATGATATGAAAC
>Ga0315914_1011517_pt1 | contig 10568 bp, 5 predicted proteins | sample MpolenodulesMG_FD_203920 | JGI IMG/M metagenome (GOLD analysis project Ga0315914, IMG submission 203920) | Medicago polymorpha root nodule microbial communities from Los Angeles, California, United States - elongated nodules | ecosystem: Host-associated > Plants > Roots > Nodule | place: USA... | reverse complement strand
TACTTAGTTGATTATCAAAGTAAAAAATAAAAGTGAAAATTCAATGAATTAACACAAATATAAATGTAATATAAAATTATATTTACTCGTTTCGTTATTTATAATTTTAAAGATCGAATATATAAATATTTATAACCATAACGTATCTAATTTATTTAAAATTGTTTTCTTCGCCGTTTTAGTTTACGACGTTTGTACGAAAATGTTTACAATTTATTTTTGTGCTAGACATTATTTAAACATATTAAAAATATTATTTATAAAAAAATTTATAGAAGTATTTTATAGTACTTTTTTTTAAAAAAAATGTAATTTTTAATACGGGCCGGCCCGTTTAACCCGTGGCCCATGTAGGGCCGGGCTCGGGCAGTATATTTCAAGCCCGTTTTTCAACTGGGCTTTTTGGTTCGGCCCGATAAAGCCCGAAGCCTGTTAGGGCGGGCCAGGCCGCCCGTTTTGACAGCTCTAGATGTGAGTGCTCTTATATATTCTTGCTTCTACTCAATCACTTCACTAATTGTTGCCATTCTAACCAAACTCCTGCCCCACATCATGTCACACCTTCATCCCAAGTTAGGAATTATAGGTATTTCCAGCTTACACAATTGGATGGGTTTTGCCAAATAGTTAAAGTCCTAACTAGTTATTTGCTCGATTGTTCGTGTTTCAATTCCTTTGCATATAAGCTACATAGTATCTAAGCTAAAATACACCTTTTGGCAATTCCTTTTCAATTCCTTTCAATTATTAAGCTACATAGTTATTTAGCTAATACACGTTTGAATCCTTTTCAATTCCTTTGCATATAAGCTACATATTAGCTACAATCAATCAATTCCTTTTCAATTCCTTTCAAGATATACCTTTTGGCAGTTTCCTACATACAATCCCACTTGGATCATGCGGCCACCAATCAATCATAAGCCAAAGGTTATTATATTGATTTCTGAACTCAAATATTTAACATAGTTGTTAACAATGTTTTAAAATGATAAAACTTTGCTGAACTGAGACTTTGAAGACATTATTAAAAAAATATTTGATATCCTTCCCTAAAATTTCTAATACTTCTATGGACACATGTGAAGGTCACATGAGTTTCTCCTTCGTCAGATTCAAACGTTTCTTTCACAAGAAAACCCCAGTTGCGTACACCATAGTTGCTGTGGCAACACTATTATTTGAGGACTACAAGTATTTGTCTTGTAAAATGATGAAAGCTAAAGCGAAGACATTGAGAATCAAGATATATACCATATTCCCTACTAGAAGAATGAATAAAGGGTCTTGTAAAATATAGAAGCCATTATACAGATTAACGATTTCAAAGACCAACAATTTTTCAAAACCCTACCATTACAGCAAAGTTCAAAAGCACACAAGTAGGCTGTTATTTTTCATTCCTACATCTACAATGTTGGGAACTTTTTAGAGTTCGCCATAATAGCTGACAAATGCATGTATCTTTTTGCTTCCTACAACTAAATATACAATGCAAGCAAAGTAGGAGGTTCAAGTAAAGTAACAATATGGATCGAGTCTAATTATATGATTGAACATCAAAACTTGCTGCATAATTATATAATACACTGAAGTACACAACAAACTTTAAAAACTTATGAGAACATCTTAACAATATCCATCAATTTACACGGCCTGTGGGAGCATAAATAAATAAAAAATGAATACCTTTCTGTCAGTCCTTAGAGATATAGTTGGTTGTAAGCTGCCAAAGAAGATTGAAGCAAGCCAGCAGAATAAGCAGGCATATAGCCCAGTGCATCATTCTATTAACACATTTGGTCTCAAAAGTACGTTGTCAGACCAAAATATTTTTAGTATTCAAGTAATTAAATGCATACAACAATTGCCTTGAAAATAGAGAGTACAGACTGACATTTTGCCTAAATTAGATCACCGACAAAAATAACCTGAAATTAAGCTAAAAATTCTATTCAAAAACCAAATGTCCCCAGCCAAATTCAAAGAGTGATGACTACAGTGAGGTCAAGCAGAATACTTCATGTTTGTGACTCACCATAGTTTAACTGTTCTGTCCATAGATTTTAATATGAAATGACAGTGAAATAAGTCGTTAATTACTTTTCAAACCTTTCATTTCTTAAGTTTATTTTAAACAAAGATTCTTATCCCACTGGCTGTCTAATCATTACATCTTTTGTTTTCCTCCATCACAAGATACAGATAATAGTTACAATTATGACTACCAAAACCGAAATTCCTCACTCAACGGAGGACCTTTTGCACTAGTATGCTAACCACAACCTTTATTGGTATATAATAATAGCTTCTCCTAGATTTCCTCAGAAATCGGCATTGACTAAACATTTTCAGCACATGAATGTTGTTCATTTTTTTTTTGGTCTTAGAACCACTCTAGGAAACCAAACTCACTTTGTAAAAATAAGCAAACAAAATTATTTTCCCCTTTTTTCTGAAAACTTATGAGGAATACATGACAAGTTATGCAGCAAACAACTAACCTAAGAATCTTCATTCACAAAGATCGATTGCAGAAAACTGTAATTTTGGTGCTTCTTTGGTTATTTGCAGACCATGTGTACTAACCAATTGCTAGTATTTGCCAACACTGAAGTATAAAACAAAAGAGTAAGAAAAAATCTCCATGAAAAATATGTTGTTTCATTTTGACCGCTATAGTTTAAAGTTATTGTTTCTCATATAGCTAAACAATCACAAACAATTTCAGTTGTTGTTTGTATAAGCAGGTCAAATTACTAAGCCTTAAGTGTTCCAAAACAGAATTGAAAGACTACAAACCTGTGCCTTATAATACAACAATCAAGTATGTTCTTGTGACTTCTCTTCATTATTTTGAACAAAATCTTCCGTCCTAGGAAAGAGACAATATTATTTTAATATGAATGAAATGAGTGGCCTATTCATCTAAAGTGGTCTATTTGCAATAAGGTCACAAAGTTGTGACATTATAAAGATGCTTACACGTGTATTTCCCTCATCGAATCACTTAGAATTTCTCACCAGGTATGCTTTCTTTCATATCTCTCATCATGAATTGGTATGAGTTGTAGGAACAAAATATTGGTTTATAAAGACTATGTTCTTTATAGAATATGTTTCATGTCTTATTCAATTTCAGTTTAAAAATCTATATCTTTTGGTTTTGTTTTGGAATTTGGTTAAAAACTTAAAAACATGTTGAATATGGCATAAAATACAACCAAAATAAACAGGACTGACCTTAACTACCAACCAAGAAAAGACATGTCTTGTCTCCAACAGAGTATATTATTTTCTTTCTACACTGAATAAGCCTATAAATTCAGACAGATATTTGTGAAAGAGTTAAACTAATTTTACCTAATATCTTCTATCTTCATATCTCTTTTTCTTGGATAAACGTCTATCTTCATATCTGTTGCACTTGCTTCCTTAGGTTGCAAAATTGATGAAAATAACTTTTTGTCCTGGAATAAAACAAGCTTTGCACTGAAACACACATATATAAATAAAACATGTTCCTCAATCTTGAGAACTAACAGGGAATGGTGTCAAAGAATTTGTAGAAGAATATTAGAATATCTTTAGCATTTATTATAGATATCAGCTTTATCTTATTTTATTTGAGAATATCTCTCTTTTACTGAAATATTGCAACTCTCAATTCATATAAATGCTAAAGATATTATTCATTCTTATTAGTGAAAATCAAACCCTTCTACCCAGAAAATATGAAAAAAAATCCATCTACCTCTTCATTCATATTAGTAATAGTGCCCTGAAACCTCTTTAAGATGAGTCTTAAGCTTCCAACTTCATTATGTAAAGCCTTTGGATTATTTTAAAAAAAAGGTTAGAAAATAGTGAGATTTCTAATCTGAATTGAAAAAAAAATAATAAAAAGTTGAATATGATACCTCTTTGTCTGAAATTAAATTATGTATCTCTGCATCCTTTGCCAATATAGTTTTCTGAAAGTGACACTAGTTAAGAAACAAATTAAAAAAGAATGATGAAAACGCAAATTATTTTTTTATTATTTGATATATAGATAACTATTCCGTGGTGGTATGGATATATCTTCTATTTGAGCTTGGTTATTGTTGCTAAGTTTTGCCCCGTCCAGCTTTGCTTCAAGTTCTGAGATGACTCTATCCTTTTTTCTTGACTCAGCCTCTTTGTTTTCCAGTTTGTTTCTTAGGTCTTGGATATGTTCTAGAACAAAAATGAAGTTCTTTCAGTTGATAGAGCTTAGATGAATATATCACTAACATATTTTAAAATGTAGAATAGAATAAAGGGATATCTTAATTACCAACAAATTCTTTTTCAAATGCGGAGACCTGGTCCATTTTGTTTTTCAAGCTGGTCACTGAATAAAGGAAAGACAAAAATAACTGGAATATGCAATGAAATTTCTGTGGTTGATAATAATATCCAAAAGTATGCATGCTTCGAACCTGCGCCAGTAAAACAACTACTTACCAATTTCTTCTTTATCTTTGACAATGTTCTGGACTTTATCCAGAATATGCTTGATATAAAACACCTCCTTCTCTATAGAATCAAATAATAGTAGATGAGAATTTATCTTCTCTGAGAGGACACTAAGCATCCTATCTTTGTTTTCAATTGAACGTTTCAAATGAGAAGTAGATTCCTGTGTAACCCATTTTTTCAAAAATCAGAAACGCATTCAACGGCAGTCCATAATCAGAATTTCCAAAACAAAACAAAAAAATGGTTTTAGTGATATTCGCAACATCATCCAAAATCTTGGGGCGTAAACCTACTAACTCAGCTTTTGCTCTCAGTTAAAATAATAACTAATAGAACAGAATATTAAATAAAATAAAAAGGCATACCCTGATTTCATTGCATGGTTATCTAAAAAGCTCACAGAAGTTCCCTCATCTATTTCAGTTATGCTCAAATTCAGGCACACTTTGTTTAACAGCCAAATTGAACTGCCAAAGGTAATTAAAAATCTTGAGTTGAGAGGGGTGAGAAAAGCCATGCTTCCTCTTATACTTTACTAGTTTAACATTATCCTTTTCGCGTTGCTTACTCTTAGAATTTGGGCCGGGCCTAACTCAACCTTACAAAACGAGCTTGTAAGGTGAGGGCTGCCAAACTTTATACACACTACACAGGCCATATCTCTATGCAATGTTGGACTAAATCCACCCCTTGACACCCAACACAATGAAGGTATGGTGGCTGCAATGAAGGCAACCCAAATGCCGCAATCAGGTGGCTAAGGGTGGACCGCAATGAAGGCGGAATTTCTAACACTTCATTATGGTTCATACAATAGGGAGCCTCTAACACCATTTTTGTAAAAACAACAGACTCCAGTATTTGTGTATAACCGTTGTATTATAATATAAAAAAACCGTGATTCTCAATTAGCGTGATTTCAATCAAACACAGAAAAACCAATGTAAAATCACTTTCTATTGGAACCTAATAAAGGGAACACAGTAGAAGTCACATTATGCAATAACATAACATCTGATAACAGTTATAAAACAATAAAAACGGAAATCACACACAATAACCTCGTAAGCAATCACGAAATTTTCCCTGGACTGAAGTAAGCTATTCAATGTTCCCTTCAACTCTTTCTGCTTATTCTCAAGCATCACATTATCATTCTGTACATAATTCACCTACATTACAAAACCAAAATCAATAATCCCTTTTCCAAAAACAAAACAAAACACACTTCAACATCACATAAACATTAAATTCCCCAAACCTTTCTCTCCAATTTCTGTCTCTCCTCTTTAACAAAAGCCAATTCACCCTGCAATTCCTGTATCTTTCTACTCCACTCTTCCTCATTCCGCTTCTGCTTCTATTCTCAAAAATCACAAACAAAGAAAGGAATAAACAATCGATTTAGACCCTAAATATCACTCCATCTTCAATTTAGTCTCTAAGCTTCATACAAATATAATAAGCAATCCTTAAGCTATATCCGTAAATTTAGTCTCTGAGCGGTAAAAATTTGAAAAAATGAATTAATTGAACATAATCACACATGTGTCGGACACCAAACACGTCTTTGATCAGAGGTGTTGGTGCTACACTGGTTGGTACTGAATTAACGGATTTTAATAAATTTTATGAACTAAATTGACAGTTAATTCATCGAAACAGCGATTCAAGATGAGAAACGAAAACCTAATTGAAGAATTTTGGAAAACCTGGATTAGAAGATGGTGTTGTTGAGTGGCGGAACGTTCTCTGTCCTGAAAAAGTAGAAGTTAGAGGAAGAAGAAACGGAAATGGAAATTGGCGTTGGAGAAGAAAATGGTTCGTTACCCTTAGATCTCGAACTTCAGTTATCAGAGATTGTAGTTGAAGCTTCAACTTCGAAAATTTCAGTAACTCCATTTTCGTTTTTTCTTCTTTGCGTTTTCAAATGAAGGAGATTTTTATATTCTGGAAAACGTTTTCAAACGACGACGTTTATGGCACGTGACGTTACCCGGGTCGGGTTCTGGAAATGGACGGGCAAATCCAAATTCAGCCCAGCACGGGCAGGTGGGATGTGTTTTCTTTTTACACCCCCTATTTTTGTTTGCCTATACTCAAAACTAGAATATCTCATACTGAAATAATGTTATTAGAAGAATGGTAGCAACACACATTCTAACACACACTTTCTTTGATTGGTTAAAATTCACATGGGTTCCACCAAATTGTGTGGGTCCCATATAAATTTGGTGGGTCTCATGTGAATTTTAACCAATCAAAGAGAGTGTGTTGAAAAATGTGTGTTGTTAGCATTTCTCATGTTATTAACACACTCTCTAACGTACACTTTCTCTCACTATTTTTTTTGGCGAAAACTACACACTTTCTTTTGTATTAATTAAAATTTACACGAGTCTCGTTAAATTTATATGAGACTAATAAGATTTAGCAAAACTCACGTGAACTTTAGTCAATAAAAAAGTATGTTGTGTTGTTGGCACTTTTATGCAAAATATACATGGATTGGAAGAAATATATATAGAACGACCCTTATTATCAACAACGAAAATAGAATGATCGACAATTTAAATAATTTTGTTAAAAATACTATATAAAGAGAATACATGATTTTTTTGGACTGGACTTTTTCATTGTTTTAGTTATACTCTTAAACAAATTATTCTAGTATAATATTGTTGGTGTTATTGATAAAGAAGAATTTTTATTATATTTTTTATATTCTTGACAAACGATAAACATAGATTGTTACTACTTAAAAGTCAAAATCATCTATACATATGTTAAATCAAAATCAAAATTTCATAAAACATTGTTTATAATTTACCTGTGTTAGCGCAGTAAAAAAATGGACAGGCGCTGAACACTGATAATAATAAATATGCAACATAGTTATTGGTTTTTTAGGCAAAATGTAAATTAATCATTTTATACACTACTCTTTTTTTTATTTTTTCTTAGTACAATCTGCTTCTCTTTTGCTATCAATTTGTGGAGTTTGTGGAGATATCTCTTTTGCTATGAATTTATGGAGTTTATGGAGGCATCAAGTGATAAATATTGGGAGAATGCCATCTAATTAGCTAACAAATCACAACAAAGAATGCTCAGTTTTATGATGATTGGATAAATGTCCACGATTTGACAATTGATTGAGAGCCTTAGTCCCAAGGTTTTTATAAAAAGAAATTAGTACAATATTTTAAGACAATTTTTATAGCGTTACTTATATTATGTTATCAATCTCTTTTGTTCTTTCTTCATATTGTTTTTGTCTTAAAAAAAAAATATCTAAAAAGTTATCGCAAAAAAAATTATACAAATATTATTTTTCTTTTATAAATGTAATGTCATCGTTGGTTTTTTTTTTGGAACTCAAACGTACTAGCTTTGATATGTGCATGCCAGAGAGTAATGAAAAGTGTATTGCTGGCCAGCGGATACCATAGTGTCTCTCAACAACAAGAGGTGAAGTCTTGGGTCTTCTTTCTATGCTCTCAAGTGGGTGAGGGACATAGGACATCAACAAGTCATCTTTGAGATTGATTGCAAGATAGTAGCACCTTACATACAACATCCATCTTTGTCAATTTTTACCGATTTTAGGGTAACTTATTTGCCGCGACAAGCGAATGATGGAGTTCATTCTTTATCAAGAATGACATCCATCGTGACTAGTCCTCATGATTTTTTTTCATATTTCACAATATGTATTCCTGATTTTTTTGTCAAGTAATCTAGTGGCTAGAAATTCACCTTTATAATGTGAATAAACGAGGTGTTCCAAGTTCGAATCCAATCTCTATATATATTATGCAATATTTCGACCGAGTCAGTTAAGCTCACGACGTATTCCCCTTATTATTATTGAAATGCAGTGCTATCCTTATCATAAAAAATAAAAAAATAAAAAATTTGCTGTCGATGTTAGAATAAGGTGTGCCTTTTTCTGTTCATTTACTTGTCTTTCGCTCTCAAACCTTGCTGGACAATTGACAATTACCAAATGAAACCTTCAATAATCATAACAATTATTATACTGGGGACATACATAGGGTACAAGCAAGTACGACACACTTAAAGATGACTCAATAAAACAAAACTGATCAATGTAAGTCGACAAGTTTAGTGTCAATATCAAACAAGGTCCATACTAGACTATTAACCAGAGGGCTTCAAATGCATCCCCAAATTAAATTCTTTTTTTCCCTTGAAAATACACCTGTTATATCATCCATAATTACCTTATTCTTTGCTTTCCAGTATGATCCCATCCAAATAACGTACATTATGTCACACAATACTCTACCACATGTAAACAACCCACCAAATTGTTCAGCATGCGTTGCACCATAGATATAGTGAGGAGCCTGTCTCACTAACACACCAAACCAATGCAAAATACCATTCCATGCTTGTCCAGAAAATGAGCAATAACAAAAATGTTGGACATTCTGCTCCACACAAACCACAGTCTCTCACACAAAAATGTGCATGCGCATTTAAAATATCATGTTTAACCATATATTTCTTCATAGGTAACTCATTGTTCAAAAAAATTCAAATGAACAAAGAAATTTTCGACAAAGTAATTTTGTCCAAAATAATATTTTGACACAATAATACATCACTTCATCAACATAAAACACGAATCCAAACCACGAGTCCTCGATATTATCATGGAAGAAAACATTAGCCAAAAAGATCGACGTTTCATCCATATTTACCTTTAAACGCTCATCTTTACACCCAAAATGATCATTTCAACAAGAGAAATGGTAGCAACATACTTTCTAACACACACTTTTCAACACACTCTTTTTGATTGGTTAAAATTCACATGGGACCCACAAAAAGTATATAGGACCCACATGATTTGGTGGGACCCATGTGAATTTTAACTAATCAAAGGGAGTGTGTTGAAAAGTGTGTATTAGAAGGTGTGTTGCTAGCATTCCTCTTTCAACAATAGAGTCAAGACCTCTTTATCTTTAAATAAACTAAACAACCTACCAAGCATCTCCCTCAACACACCCATCTTTTTTTTTTTGAAGAGGCTAAAATGGAATATATTAACACATGAAAAAGTCTGTACAAATAATTACAATGGGAAACCGAAACACAAAGTGAAAGCAACGAGAAAGAAACTATTAGCCTATGCCCAAAATGGTGAACGGACTAAGCCACCAGCCATGAAAATTGAAGGGAAGAGTGGAGTACTTCTCCTTCAACCACATATAGGAGATGACCTTTATCCTATCAACCACCTGAAGAACGGGGCTTTCAGAGCCTTTAAACAACCTACTGTTTCGTTCCTTCTAGATTTCCCAGACTGTTGCATACCAAATAACCTGTAACAACGAACGCCGCTTATTCCCCATGCCACCACTAGAGCTAAACTGGATAAAATGATCGGGCACTGTAAAGGGGTTGGTCATTGAGACACCAACCCAACTGTAAATCGAATGCCAAACTGAACCCAAGATATTACAATGTAAGAATAAGTGCGAAGACGATTCCACTAGGTCACACCCTGCCACACACGTCCGAGAATCATAGTTGATAACACCTCGCCGGAGAAGATTGTCCTTCGTAGGCAACCTATCCCAAAATAACCGTCAAGCAAACAACACCACCTTTAGGGGCACATTCTTGTGCCAAAGAGAAGCAGCATCAACAGGAAGATCCACCTGCGGATGTAGAGTAAGAAAACGATAGAGACTACGAACTGAGAATGCTGAGGAATTCTCCAGAGTCCAAAGCCACTTATCTTCCTTAGAAACCTGCAATGTAACATGAGCAAACAGTAAAATAAGTTCCCCTACCATCTCCTCCTCCCACACGAACAACCTCCTTCTCCACCTCCACGCCTCACCACCCTCCCCCCACCCTAGCTGCGACATCTCTAACACCGACGCCCCCTTAAAAACAGACAACTCAAATAACCTGCTAAACCTTACTCTAAAAGACACTCTGCCACACCACACATCAGACCAAAAAAGAGTCTTCCTACCATTCCCAACCCCTCTACTGACATGCTCAGTAAACCACGTCTCCCTACT
>Ga0315914_1011516_pt1 | contig 10570 bp, 2 predicted proteins | sample MpolenodulesMG_FD_203920 | JGI IMG/M metagenome (GOLD analysis project Ga0315914, IMG submission 203920) | Medicago polymorpha root nodule microbial communities from Los Angeles, California, United States - elongated nodules | ecosystem: Host-associated > Plants > Roots > Nodule | place: USA... | reverse complement strand
TAACCGGTGCCCCCGGGGCACTGGTTAAGGATACTAAAAAGGGAAATTATATAGTAATTATTGCATTGAAAACTGTGTAATTAATCCATAAATAAGTCAACAAAGTTTCCTTTTATGGTAATAAATTTCTTTTTTTGTATGCTTAACCAGTGCCCCGGGAACACCGGTTAGCATGACCCTATTTGTATTTATCTCATCTTTGTCGGTACTAAAAGCATTAATAGGCTGCCAAACTAGGTAGTTGTCTCACTTGCAAGCTATGCATTTTCAATACTTACGGGTTATTTATTATTTAGATCTAATTTACCACCGTGCTGTGTTAACAATTTTATGGTAGGATGTAGTCAAAGTTTACGATAATCGTCGTTTTCGTATGTAGTTTGGTCTAATAGCCTCACTTATTTTGAAGAAAAAAAGAAAGTGTTTGTACATAAATACCATAGATAGGTGGCATACACTCCTTAAACCCCCATACATAAATGCAACATGTGATAATGTGGGTCTAAAATAACTACATATCTTTTGTTACACATTACCAAAATATCCTCCAATATAGGGCGTGTATAAGACTGGTATGAAAAAAGAGTGTCTATCTATATTTTTGTAAATAAAACATTTGCTAGTTCAATTAATTGAATCTAAAACCGACTAGTTTGCATGTTGGTTTGATTGTGGTTGTACTGCAATATCGTTCAATCTATTTAACTTATTTAATATTTATTGAATAATAGATATACAATTATTGAATCTTGTGATTGTGGTTTGATTGTGATTGTGGTGTGTATATGAAACAAAATATTAAATGCATATTTCAATATAAATTTGTCACGTGTACTATCAAAATAAAATAGGGTAAATATCTATAATAGAGATAAAGATAAAGATAGTGGAAAATTTTAATAAATGTTGCATTAGTATTTTAAAATGACAATTATTTTAAGAAATATAAAAAATCTTAAAGAGACAATTATTTTGAGGCGGAGGGAGTATTAAAAAGACAGTTTCAAACAAATTTTTTATCAAACAAACTTATAAACTATAAGCTATAAGTTATAAGCTAGTTTTGTGGTTTTGCCAAACATAGCCAAAAAGTGAGGTACGAGTACTAAAAGTTGAGGTCCATGAGTCCATGACTAAGTATGGTTGAGATCCTCTCCATTTATAAAAATAAATGAAAATTGTCATTATGAAAGAGATAGACATAAAAAATAGGTGGTGAGTCATATCATTAAATGGGTCACACCATCAATAATTATTTTTAAGATTTATCGTGTCTTTATCTCTCCAAATGAAAGAAATCGAAAGAAATGAGATTCTCTAATTATTTGCTTAAATGCACGTTACTATCTTTTTTTTTTTCTGTTACATAAAAAATGAAAAAAGGACAAATGGCGGTGATAAGTAAAATTCTTGTAAGTGGAGGCTGAAAAGTTAAGAAAGACAAGTACCACACTAAGAGCATCTTTGCCCGGATCAGTTGAGATAATTATTTGGTTAAATGCACGTTACTATATCTAAAGTCTCACACGAAATAATAAAGAAAGATAGCTTACCTATAAAATAATTTTCACTGTAAAATATCAATGCAACATTTTTTTTTTCATCAACATACTTTTACTTGTTGAATGTCACTCACCTTAACTAACTACAATTAATAAATATATTTTAGCAAATGATGATAATTTTATCAGTATCTTTCAAATCAACACAAACTAATTATTTCTTTAAAAAAACTGCGCACAATCCTAATGAAATATATATATATATATATATATATATATATATATATATATATATATATTAAAGAATCTTAAAGAAATAGTTTTTCTTTTCAAAGAAAATCCTAAAGAAAGACTCACGCGTAATAATTACCGGGCAGAAAAGTATCATGCGCAATTAGTGAACTTTTATTTTTAATAAAACCCGCATTAGTGAAGTTTTTTTTTTTTTGAGGGACCGATAATAAAGAAAGACCGCAAAAAATAAAATTAAATTAAAGAAAGGCCGCTTTAACTTTAAAAAATAAAAGGTCCCATTCAATTTTTTAAATAATAAAATAAAAAGACCTTGACCCCATTCAGTTTTTTTTTTCTTTTGACAATTCTCAGTTTCTTTTTACTCATGACAGGTCCGGTTAGTGAGGTTAATAATGAAGAAAGACCACTTTATATAATTTTTAAAAAGAAGGGACCCACCTGTCAAAAAGAAAGGCCCCATTTAAATATTTTATAATTACAAAAAAGTGAATTCATTTCATATTTATAAGATTCGTTGGACGTATTTTGTAGAAATTAAAAAAATCAATAGTATAATTAATGTGTATAACTATTACTCTTTTTTTTATTCCAAAAAAACTATTACTCTTTTTTAGATTTGAAAGTGAATCAAGCTAATTCAAACTTTATTCAACTCAATTTGAACAAAATAGCCAATTTAAATAATAATAACACTCAAAACAACTTGATTTACCTTCGTAATATTTCTCTAAATTATAGATATTTGTTATAATGACACAATTTCTATTTTAACATTTTTTTTTACCAAATCAAATTTAACTATTATCATTAATCAACCAATGTTCAATACAAAAAGGATAATAATTGAAAATATGGTGACTAACCCAAGAACAGGCCGCCCTAACTAAAGTATGAGCAACCATGTTCGTTTGTCTCATAACAAACTTCACCTCGAAGTTGGAATGTAAAGATAACTGATAAATAATACTAGAAACAATGGTGCAGGCAGTTGTTGTTCTTGTCTTATTGCAGACACAACTCAGAGTAGTGGAGATAATGGTTGTACACTTCGTACAATTGTCCTTTGTCAACTCTCTCCAACGAAAATGCATCCAATGCCTTCAAATCCATTTGAATTAGTCGTTGCTTCTTTCTTCCAGTCTTCTGCAATGATTGACGAGATTAAATCATTTGAACAGCCTTTGAAACTTTAATTATCTCCGCTTCTGATGATCTTCAGCTCCTGATGAAAACAACTTATGGTGATACAATATTTCATACAATAATTTATTCAAATTCACTAAATCTACTTATTTTCTCCTTCTTGGGGTAAAAAGTGACTAATCTTCTTGGGGTAAAATAGTGAGCAGCCTTCTTGGTCTCATTTTATTAATAATACATACAATACAGTATTTCATACAATAATTTATTCGAATTCACTAAATCTACTTATTTTCTCCTTCTTAGGGGTAAAAAGTGACTAATCTTCTTGGGGTAAAATAGTGAGCAGCCTTCTTGTGGAAAATACATTATCAACCCTTTGGACTAAATTTAAATCTGGTTTTTTTTTTACCCCAAGAAATTCTTTTTACCCATGGTAAAAAGTTTCTAGGGTTAAAAAAGGCAGATTTAAACTTATCCCAAGGGTCGATCACTTCCCCAAGTCGGCTACTCACTATTTTACCCCGAAGAAGTTTGATCACTTTTGCTCCCAAAGAGACTATTGACAAAAAAAAAAAGAGAAAGAGAGGGAGAGAGTGAGGAGGGGGAGAAAATGATATGGTGTGCGGAATTAGGGATGTATGGAGGGGTATTTATAGGTGGGAATGATAATATAGATTATAAACACCATTAATGTGGTCAAAAAAAGTGTAAAATTTGGTAAAAAAACATGTGGATTGAATGCTGAAAATTTGACCACAGTCCAAAAAACGTTTGTTTTTCAGCTCTGACCACCGGCCAACGTGCGCGAGTTAACTCGCACACTTGCTAGTGGTGTGTGACTTAAGTCACGCAGAGCTTATAAGGTGCGTGAGTTAAGTCATGTAGCGTGACTTAACTCACGCAGGGAGTTAAGTCATGTAGCGTGACTTAACTCACGCAGGGGTACAACAGGAAAACATGCTGGGCGTGAGCAAAAATTGCAGGGGGAGAGCAAAAATCTTCACATTTACTCCTTCTTTCTTTTCTTCTTGGATCAACAAAACTTAACTAGGGTAATGCACCCAATTTATTTATCAATTTCCGCACCCCCATGTTGCTACATTTTCAACTTGACCAATCACATCAATTCATAAAACCATACTTTTATTTTATTCTATATACTAGCCACTAATTGAGCAATAATAATAGTAATAATACACTTCTTGGCTCAATAAATAAACAATGATAACTTATTCAAAATGACTCTAAGGGTCTGTTTGGTGCACATGATATGAAAGAGACATGATAGGACTAGAAAATGGATAAGGATATGATAGGATAGTGACATGATAGACACTTATCCTATCATGTATTTGGTGCACACATGATAAGAAAGATGATTGAGAACAAACATTCATATTGTTTAATTAAACTTATGAGGAATTGAACTAATTTATTGAATATTTTGGGAATTGAATCGAAATTGAATTGATATTAATTTAAATCGATAATGAATCCCCTATTCAGCTGCTTGAGGAAAGAATTGATATTGAAATAAAAAAAAACTCAACATACTGCATGTGGAAATCATTATAAGGAATTGAATTGAAATAAAAAAATTGAATTGAAGAAAACGAAAAATTGAATTGAAGAGAAGAAGAAGATCACGAAATGAAAACTAAGGATAAAAATAGTTTAAATCATCAGCAGAAAATTGAATTGGATAGAAGAAGAAGATAACGAATTGAAGAGAAGAAGATCACGAATTGATGAGAAGAAGAAAATCAGGTTGAAAGCAACAACAGATCACGTTGGAGTTGAAATCAATTGGGAAGAAAATCGGTAAAAAAAATGAAAAAACATGAAGAAAGGTAGAGACACTGGGAGTCGAAGGAGGTATTGTGAAAATAGATGATACGCGCGTTTGATAGTTTATGCTATCAGGTTGTTAACCCACCAAAAACTAAGGATAAAAATAACAAAGGAGAGATAGGATAGGATTAAAAACAGGTTTAAATTATCATTTCCTATGGGTGCACCAAACAACAGATTGAAACAAGATATGATAGTCTTATCATATCCTGTCTTCCTATCCTATGCACCAAACAACCCCTAAATGAAATACTAAACTAATAAAATAGACTAAAAACTTAATTAAAATGACTTTAAAAATAGTGTATGATTGACTGTCATCAGCTATCATTGTAGGCTAGGGATGTCAATGGATGCCCTATAGGTAGGGTACTATAATGCCCTTCCCCATACCCACATTTGTAAAAAATACTCGTACCCGAGCCCATATCCTTGTGGGCAACAACTTTAGTGCCTTCAATATACCCTATGGGCACCTAAGTACCCATACCCGCACTTTAACTACGAAAAGAAAATAGAAACATCACAACTGAAAACATCCAAAATATCCGTAAAAAATTGTACACCAATAGGATGGAGTGGTTAACGTATTAAGTAGTTTTTAGGTTTAGGTTTAGGCTTAAATAACTAAACAAATTAATTAATTATACACCAAAAATAAATAAATTATTTATCATATTATATAAATATGTATATGCGGGTTGTGGGACTGAGTAGTATAGTACCCTTACCCACGACCATACCTATTTAAATTTGCTAGTAATTACCCGAGCCCTTGAAAGTGGGGTTTTACCCTACTCATTGTGGGTATATTTTCCAGGTGCCCATCGGGCCTGCGTCCAACTGTCATCTCTATTGCAGACCCATACCTCACACTCAAAATATCCAACCAAATACCAATTCCCTACGTTAGCATCCTCCACTGCCACTTACCAAGGAGAGTTAGGTTCATTAGCTGAACATTCTGAATCTCAAGACCTCCATGATTCTTAGGTTTGCAAACCTTCGACAAATGCACCAAGGGAATTTTAGAAGCCCCCCTTAGATCCTTCCCATAGAAAAGTAAGACACTCTTTACGACCTATCCTAGCTAGATCTATGATCTCGTTGACGGCCAACACCCTGTCAACTAGTTGTTTACCTTTGATAAAAGCTAATGGATTAGCATAAATTATCGTAAAATAAAAATTTAGGGTATATTGTAGGGACTTATTTAAGCCTATTTTAACGTTTTTGATGAGTTGTATGAATATTTATAAAATGTAAATGAATTTTTTAAATAAGGGTCTTGCTAACAATTGCTCCCGTGACACTCTTTAAAGATCTCAAATTTATAAATTATTCATTCAAAAAGTTAAATATTACAATTTATAATACATTGAATACACAAATTTTCATTTATTTTTTACTATTTAATGTTGTTAAAATGAACGTGATGGATGCTAGTGCTCTTATGAATGGCTACCACTTATAATTAAAAATGGGGTTAATAGGCCTTTACCCTCTGTAATATAGGTCACTTTTGGTTTTCCCCCTGTAAATTTTTATTGTTTTAGAATAACCCCCTAGGCCTGCTGACTGTGCATTTTTGCTGTGTCACCTTTTTCTGATGATGTGGCGTGCTGACTGTATAAATTTTTTTATTTTTATTAGGCACACTTTAAAAAATTAAAAAAATCGGGAAATTTTTTGAAAAAATTTAAAAATTCTGGAAAAGATTAATATATATCGAAATTTTCTAAAAATTAATATATTTAGGAAAAAATAATCATATTTCCAGATTTTTTTCAATACCGGAAAAATTAAAAAATTCTAGAAAAATGGAAAAAATTCATTTTTTTTTTCAAAAGTTAGAAGTTTTATTTTAATTTTTTTCGAAAATTTTGTTTTTTTAAATATGATTAATCTTTTTTTGAAAATTTTGTTTTTTTAAAAATGATTAATCTTTTTTTTCGAAAATTTTGTTTTCTTAAAAATGATTAATCTTTTAAATTTTTTAAATATGATATTCTGGAATAAAAATTTCGTAAATTTCAATATATATTAATCTTTTCCACACTTTTTTTATAATTTTTTATTAATTTTTCCAGATTTTTTTCATTATTTTTCATTTTACCAGATTTTTATTAATCATTTTTAATTTTTATTAATTTTTCCATAATTTTTAAATTTTTTTGGTTTTTTTTTCAATTTTATTAATTTTTCTAGAATATTTTAAGTTTTTTTTCTTTCAATTTTTTACATTTTTTTAGAATTTTTTTATTTTTATTTAAAAAAAATCACAAATGCCACGTGTATCTAATAAAAAATAAAAATAATTATACAGTCAACGCGTCACGTCATTAGAAAAGGTGATTCAGCATGCCACATAAGCAAAAATGCACAGTCAACTGTCCTATGGGGTATTCTAAAACAAAAAAATTTTACAAGGATAGAATCTGACAAATTTTTTTTACAGGGAGAACCAAAAGTGATCTATAGTACAATGTGAGCATTTACATTTTGCATCCACTATAAAAGCTAACACGTCCCAAGAACCGTACATCATTCTTGAAATCCGATTTTCTGAAACATACTTGGAGGTAATTTAGTTTCTTCATTTTGCTATGTTTCTATTTTTGTTTAATTGAAATTAAATGAACAATGATGAATGATTTATGGATCTTTCAAATTATGTCTCTTCAGAGCAATCGTAATCACACTGTTCTCTCTAGTGCACACCTGTCAACTCAAATATCATCTGTTGTTGTATACTGCTCCTACCTCTTCTTGACATATACTACCAGCACAAGTTTAAGGTATCGCTTTCTCGTAATCTCATCAATAGAAAGAAAGAAAAAATAAATCAATCTCTTTATTTGTTTTTAATTTCTTATAGCAATTCGTAAATGTTATATTATATACTTTTTTTCTAATTATTCCCTTCATCCGTTCAATTTTTATAGCGGATGGTTAATTGAATGATAACAAGTAATTAGTAAAATTAACGATGGTTTTAAAAATCGAACCGAACTAGACAGTTCAAACCGCAGCATGGATCGGCCATGTTTTCAAACCGATGAAAACCAGCAACTCGGAAGTTTTGATAAACCGGACCGGGTCAGTGCTAGACTTATTTAAAAAATTAATCCAAGAAGTAAAAAAAAAATCAGATGGAGGAAATTAGAAAGGATGGATGTACTGATCTGTTAAATCTTGCAAATTTAAAGAAGTTTTTGTTTGAATTTGGGTAGAATCTGCACTCAAACCGTGAGTATATCGCAATTCTTTCGCTATTCTTTCTCATTTCATGAATGATGTAGTTGTCTATGTGCAAAAAGAAGAAGAACCTTGAAGAATGGTGCTACAAAATGCTATTACGTGTTGTATTTGTTGGTGCGGCTGATGACGTTGAATGCAACTATGGATTGTTTGCCTTTCTTAAGGGTTCTTTTGGTTCAATGGATGGGAGGAGAGGGGATGGAATTTAATGGAGGGGAGAGAAGGGGAGGACAAGAAAGAGGGAAGGGAGGGGAAAGAGAGGGATTTTAATTAGAAACATGTTTGATTCACAAGGGGAGGAGATGAACTTTAAAATTAATTTACTTTTTGCCCTTAAAATTTAAGTAAGATTAGTTATAAGTTGTAACATAAATTTAAGGATTTAGTTGTCAATGTAGTAAGGACATTAATTGCTCACATTCCCTCATCTCAAAAAAAAACTTCAATTTGGGGGGAAGCAATAAATGAGTGGGTTTTGCTCCCCTCCTCTTCCTTTTTAAAAATTGAATCAAACATGTCAAATTAAAAATGTGGGAAGAGCATTTTTCTTTTTATACTAAGTCAAACATTCATAACACCAAAAGTTTCACGATAGCTTATTTGGGCCAATCGACAATTTTTTTAATCACATTCATATTAAGTATTTTATGATAAATAAATCTATTTTATTTAAATAATCTTATGAGATTATGTTAATTTATTTGGAAACTTTTTCGATGTTATGATAGTTTTTTTTAATAAAAAGAAGAGGTATTGTGTTTTCTTTATAGATTGTTGTAGACACCGAGTCAATCGATTTTACCCGATTAAATATATGTAAAAACTTCTTGTAAACACCGAGTTATATGACCGAATCATCCTATTTAATCTGATTCAGTCTTGCGGTTCAACCACTGACCTATTAGTTCAACAAATAACCCAATGACCCAATAACCTTTTCGAGTCAATGTATGGTCTGATTTTTAAAACAATGAGTTCAAATAGCTTATAAATGTAAAATAACATAAAATAAAATTTCTTCTTCAAAAAAATTCGTAATAAAATTTATACCAACTAATATTTAAGATACTTAAAATTTAGTAATTTAAATTTATAAATTCAATACCTCTTTTATATATTATTATTTAATTAGCTTTTTGCTGAAATTTTATTTTAAATTTATATACATTTTAGTTTTTATACTTTATAAAAAATATAACAATAAAATATGTTTGCATCTATTCATTTTAAATTATAAGCTTCTTTTTTTTTTAACAAATCAAAATGAGATTTCCATATAACCACGGTGATGCATCCTGCACAAGGTGTGCAAAAAGAGAACCACCGACAAATATTTACAAGGTCACGTAATCCTTCAAGAAAGAGCACAAACAAAACAGTAAAATAAATTATAGTTAAACTCCCATACAGAGTAGCGGATGTCGCCACCGGTCTTTATAGTTGTAATAGAATGAAGCATGCTTTGATTTTAGCCAGAGGAACGAATTTAGTTTAACTTTTTCTATTAGAGTAGCAGAAGTAGAGACTGTATTTTGAAATATACGGTTGTTCCTTTCCTTCCAAATAACCCAAATAGTAGCAAACCAAATTGCCCTCAGAAATAAATGAGAAGCTCGAGGCATGCCTGCCATCAAAGTAAACTGCATAAAATGCTGTCGAAGATCAACCGAAGTAATAGAAGAGATACCTAACTAGTTCCAAACATTGGACCAAACTTCACAATAATTGTCAAATCTAAGAAACAAATGCGACGCCGTTTCATTACTGTCACACCTAGCTGCTCCACATGTGATATCATTAGCATGAAGAACACCCCTCCGCACTAAATTATCTTTCGACAGTCTATTGCGAAGGAGTCGCCAAATCAAGAGAGACACCTTTGAAGGGATATGTCTGTGCCATACGTCATCCACAAAAGTCCTATCCACCATGTCACCTGAATGTGTGATAAACCGATATGCTTCCCGCACCGAGTAACCATGAATAGGATCTAATAACCACCTCCAATTGTCACTGACAGTATCCTGCAAAACAATGTTATGTAATAGAAAAGAACACTCCCTCACACTCTCCTCCTCCCACACTAACAGACGGCGTCTCCACACCCACGCCCCTCCACCCTCCGTCCACCCTAAAGTCGACATCTCCTCCACCAAACACTCCTTAAAAACCGCCAAATCAAATAGGCGGGGAAATTTTAAATTTAAAGGCATTTCCCCTACCCAGCAATCATACCAAAACAAAGTGTTCCTCCCATTACCCACCACATGTCGGATATTATCCTCAAACCACCTTCCCACGCCCTCCCCTACCCCTTCACAGACTCTAGTGATAGTCCGCCACCACCACGATCCTTGCCTACCCCCATCCTTTATGCGGGCCCCCATCTCACCATACCGTGCTTTCAGCACACGATACCACGACCCCTCCTTATCATTCAACAACCTCCAACACCATTTCCCCAACAACGATAAATTAAAAGCTCCCACCTTCCTAACCCCCAGCCCTCCATCCTCCTTTGGTAAACAAATAGAGTCCGAATTTATCCATGCTATTTT
>Ga0315914_1011513_pt1 | contig 10573 bp, 5 predicted proteins | sample MpolenodulesMG_FD_203920 | JGI IMG/M metagenome (GOLD analysis project Ga0315914, IMG submission 203920) | Medicago polymorpha root nodule microbial communities from Los Angeles, California, United States - elongated nodules | ecosystem: Host-associated > Plants > Roots > Nodule | place: USA... | reverse complement strand
AAAAAGGGAAATTATATAGTAATTATTGCATTGAAAACTGTGTAATTAATCCATAAAGAAGTCAACAAAGTTTCCTTTTATGGTAATAAATTCCTTTTTTTGTATGCTTAACCAGTGCCCCGGGGGCACCGGTTAGCATGACCTTTATATAAATATGAAATTCGTAGCTATGTAACTGTTTTTTAAAAGCTTAGTATATACATTAATTTGAAACTGTTTGATGATGTATATATCAAAGAGTTTGAAAATATATATAAATTTATTTTGTTAATCTACTCAATAAGAATTTTGGATTTTATGTTTGGATTAGTGAAATTTATTGTTTATAATGAGTTATTAAACAAAGGTAACTCATCTCAGAGTTATTTTTGGAGTCAACGTATTGATAGTGCCTTAAAATCCCTGTCAAAAACTATTGGACGTTGCAAAGGTTTCCCCGCGGCGTCCAGGAGAGGCCGTGAGGCGTTTCAAGCATGCCTCCTTTGGGTGTTTGCCACTATGGCTTCTGCAAGGCGGGACACATCGTCCTCAAGGCTTCTTTTTTTTTTTTTTTTTTTGCGAATTTTCGTTTGTCTTGTTTGACTAAGTGGTCCCTGTATGTTTATGTTTGTGGCTTCTCTTTAGCAATAGGAGAATAAGAGGTGGAAAGGAGGCAAACTAGGGTTTATCTAAAACGAGAATTTCTTAGGAGACTAAATGCTAAGAATTGAGTGCTTTCTGGTTGTTTCCTTGGGTTGGGAAATATTTGAAACACCTTTGTGAGTAAAATTATCGAGTCTCTTGTTCAAGAGAAAAAACTGGGAAAAAAGTTAAAATTAATGATTATTGTTGAAGGCTAATTTCTTTTGACCATTGTATCTCTTTGTAAAAAACTCTTTTATAGTGGATTGGAGATGTACTCTCTCCCCCCGACGTAGGTGATCAATTTGGGTCGAACTCACTAAACAAATATCATTTTGCTTTTCTTCTTTTCCTTTATCTTGTTTTATTATATGCGTTTGTTTGATCACTTTAATTATTGGTTGTTGTTAATTTTACTTTATACATTAAAGTATTGATATGAGTTTTTATCAAATTTCCAACACAATGTATCCCCACTCTCCCAATTACTTAAAGGACAAAACTTATATACAGTACCCTAAGTACTGTTGGTACTGTGTCCAATAAAAAACTGACATGTAAGCTCTTTTATTATAAATTGAACTAACGTTGTGAATACCCCGTTACGAAACAAACACAAGAAGAAGTCTCAAATTTCTGGAGAGGGTTTAGCACTTGGACAAAGCAATGACGACGTTTGAAGTACGTTGTAAGTAATTCCAAAATTTGTATGACATCAATACTGTGCTCAAAGAATTCCACAACAGTAGCAGAATGGTTGGGGAAGCTGTTCGGGTGCGCCATAATTTCCCCCTTGTACCTTGTTTTCTGGTCGTTCATCACTCCCTCCATTGCTACGTTGCTGCTTCCCGCTGCCTTCAAGCAGGCACAAGTAACGATAGATTCGTCGGCAATGTCGCAATTACCTCTTTGTGGTTATCATGGAGGAGCGGACGAGAGAGCGAGAGCCAATGGCAAAAGGATTGGGAATCGGCAGTGCCTGTGGTCCTAGGGTTGAGGAAATCAGTACCGGGTGTTGTTCAGATAATTGTGTGCAGTTTGGAAGGAGTGGTGTGGATCAGAGGTTGGTTTTGGCAGTAGAGTCGTAAGTAAGAGGGTGGTTATGACTTATAAAAGTTTAAACATATGATTGTGCTGCGGTGCAACAAGCTACTGTTGGTTCTATAACGTCAGCTAAACGCCGTTAAAAGATGAGTTGGAATAATTAAAACGTGTCATCTTCTTATTGGAGACCAGCACCAACAGTACTTAGGGTACCGTATATAAGTTTTGTCCTTATTTAAAAGCGAAATATATATTTTATTAGTAGGATGTTTTCCAATATCATGTAAAAAAAATCAACAAAACTTCCATACATTAATTATATAATTTACTGTATACACAATTCACACAACAAATTTTTTCACCTGTCAATTAGTTAAAAAATGACCTTTCAGTTTCACAAATCAATTGATTAAAAGAGAAATAACCATACAATAGACAAATTTTGTTCACTAATCTATTAATTAAAATTGATCATCTTTCACTAATCAATAAGTTAAAAGAGAAATATTATTTATTTCATTATTACTACTGCATAATTTCAATATCTTCTGCGTAAATATTTCAACAAAATTTTAATTTGGATAACTCATACACTACATAAATACTTTTTACTTTATTAGTACTGCATATATATTTTCAAAAGCTTGTTCATTTTGAAGATTATTTTTTTTAAGGAATGAAGCAAATTATTATACACAAGTGATAAATTATAGGCAAGATAAATGCTTTTCACCGGTCAATTACTTAAAATATAGTCATCAATTAGTTAAAAAAATAAAGGGTTAAATATGATTTGACTCCCTGTAAATATTTCAACTTTATGTTTTAGTTTCGCTAAAATTTTCCTTCGATTTTAGTCCCTTAAAAATTTTCTGGCCACACTTTTAGTCCTTGCTTTTAAGTGATCAGGTCATATATGTACCCTTTAAATTTTTGAATGAATTTTTGGAGGAATATTTAAAATATTATAAAAATCTGTTATTAGAATTTTTTAACAAAACATGAATTAAATGTAAAACATAAAAGTTCATATTTAATTTATGTTTTATTAAAAAATTATAATTTTTTTAGTTATAGATTATTATAAACATTCTAGCGAAAACTCATTTAAAATTTCAAATGATATACATAAGTTGATTGAAAAGCAGTGTTAGAATTTCAATTACCTGATTTACTCATTAATTACCACACAAAACACACATGTTTAATTGGACAAGAATTTTCAATGAATGTTTTGAGTAAACATTAAGGGAGCTTCTACGGTGCAGTCAGAAAACTGATTTTTTTGAAAAAGTTAATTTTAATTTTAATGTTTGGTTATTTTTAAATTGTTGATTACTGATTAATGATCAATAGTAATTCATCTAATAAGGCTTGTAACATCTTGGACTTACAGGTACTATTTTATCGTTGGCATCTTTAACATGCAAACAAATTTGATGATATTATGTGATAGTCTTAAGTGTTACACTTTGTGGGGTGTTACACTTAAAATAAAGTAGGATAAAATTAGATTAAGTGTAGTCTTGTTAATCTGATGAATTGTTGATACTATGAGGACTTAACTTTTGATGCCACTGTACAAACAGTGGGGTGTTACTCACTACACTTTTAATGTTACAGTGTTAACTTCATTAGAAAAATCATTTTCACGACTTCACCATAGAATTTTCCAAACATTAAACCATTGTTAACATTATTATCGAAATCATAATATGTAATACAGGATAATCTTTGTGGCCACGCCACATTAGCAGCTGCACATGTGGCTTTTTCATCTGGTTTAGTGGACAACGATGTTATTGAATTTATGACACAATCTGGGATGTTAACTGCTAAAAAGATCTCATCAATCAATGATAGGACTAGTGGCATGAAGAATTTCCAAAACCATGAAGCTAAGGATGTCTTTTATGTTGAATTGGATTTTCCTGCTGACCCTATTTCAGAACTAAAATATGATGATACTTCACTTATTTCTGGAGTACTGAGTGAGGCTTCCATTGTTGATGTGAAGAGGACAGAGATTCAAGATGACTTGCTTGTAATTCCTAATAATCAATCTGCTTTCTTCTTTGTTTATTACATCTAGCATTACCATTTTGTCAAAAAAAAAAAAGCATTACCATATGAATTATGTCTTACCTGCAAAGTAACAATTTCAATTTTTTTTTTTTAAAAGTTAAATATGTTTTTAGTCCTTATAAGTAAACCAACTTTTTGTTTTAATCCCTTTAAAAAATTTCTTTAACTTTTAATCCTTATAAAATTTCCAATCACCATTTTTTGTCTCTATTTTTAAGTCACGAGGACAATATTTCACAGGTTTAAACAAAATAATAAGGACCCAAAAAAAGGGTGATATAACTTGGATAATAAAAACATAGGTAATTTAAATCCAATAACAATCATCAATTTTGTGCATGTCCAACGTTAAGAAGCTTATTATTTCTTCTAGGTTGTGGTTGCATCCGCAAAGAATGTCACAGAAGTACAACCACATTTTGATGCAATTCTTAAATTACCTGTAAGGGGAGTAAGTGTTTCAGGAGTTGCACCTCCTGAGTCTGGATTTGACTTCTACAGCCGATTCTTCTGTCCAAAAATTGGAATCAATGAGGTAATCAAGTAGTTGAAAACTATGATTATAATGTTCCTCCAATTGCATTGCTAATGTTTTATAAACTATCAATATTAGATTATAGAAAACTCAGGTAATTAAGTTAAGGTTCAAGAATGGAAATAGGATGAATGAGATAATGTTGTCAATAGCGCCTCATATTTCCTTTCAGGATCCTGTTTGTGGCACTGCACATTTAGGCATGGCATCTTATTGGAGTAAGAAGCTGGGAAAGTGTGATTTAAAGGCTTACCAGGTACTCTTCTTTGTAACGCAGTTAGAATACTTTAGGGGTATGTGCAGCCCTTAGCTTTTCATGGCGGGCTAATCTTTGTTTTGTTGCTACAGGATAGCCTTTGGCTTCCTTTCTCTCTTGTGTAAATAGGTTCAGGCCTTAATCCTGGTTTGCATTTTATTTTCATTGCTTTGATCAAAAAAAAAAAAGTGTTATATTTGCGTATTTAACGTGTATTAAGATTTTTTCTTAAGAATGTATTAAGAAAATATTATAATTATAAATGAAAGAAAGATAAATGTAATTTTACACAATCATCCTTTTAAGCATTAGTGTATTTACGTTATTATCATAAATGTATAGTAAAACAGACTCAAGAGTAATGAACAATTTTAATTAGAGAGTACAATCGGAAAAAAATAACAATAAAATCACATTAAAAACTAAAAAAACACCATTCATTTTTTGACAACTTTTTTACAATCGTAACACTCATTACGGAATAGAGAGAATAATGTACTATTTTTTACCCTCGTTAGGATTATCTTTGTCGATGGTGTATTAATGTGTAGTTTACATTTGTGCAGACATCATCAAGAGGGGGAGTTCTCAATATTCACATCGATGAACAAAAACAAAGAGTGTTCTTGCGTGGGAAGGCTATTACAGTGATGGAAGGGTTTGTTCTGGTCTAATCATATGTTGATCACATCACATCACATCACATTGTAGTAAAAGTAGTAGCTCATCCGTTCATTCGCAAAAATATATGCAATAAATATATCAAATGCTTCAAATTATAATTAATTTGGAGTACTTAATTGTTATGATGTAGTACTATATAACATAAGAAAATAATTGTATTTGATGCACACAAGCCTTGGTGCAATGTTGTAGGATTTATTAAGTTGAATAAGTTGGGGTGGTGACTACATTTTGCAGGCATCGCCAAATAAGGAATTGTTCATATTTATCTGATTGATGAGTAGTGAAAAAAGATTTGATGTGTGGAAATCATATCCATCTTTGTATAACAACAATGTAACTAATAAAAACCACAAAATTCATATTCCATCCGTTTCTTTGTAATTAGTACAATTTTAAAATTATTTACACAGGTCAAGACAATTATAATTTTTTTTTGTCAAAAAAAGAAAAAGTAAATGTTTTACTTAAATGTTTTACTATTTATTAAGTTAAATGTTTATTTGTCTTTTCATCAATACTTAAATGTTTTACTATCTCATCCTACTTATTTTTTTCTCTATGCAATAAATAGTTCAGAATACTATTGACAAAATAATAATTAATATTGCATTTGAACTTGAAACAAAAAAGATAGATGTTAACCGGTGTCCCGGAAACACCGGTTAAGGAATCAAATATAGTAGTATTGTATTTGAGGTTGTGCAATCAATTCATTAAAAGTCTAAAACATGTCATTTTCAATTTAAAACTTTCTTTTTTTAGTTTCTTTAACTAGTGCTATAAGGGCATTGGTTCAGAACAATATTTTCTAAAAAAACAACAATTATAAAGAAACAGGGGGAGAGGGTGTATTAGATTAATAAATATAAATACTATGAAATTGGATTTCCATATATGAATTCTAATTCAAGTTTATATGTTAGGTTTTATCTTTGGACAATTGTTTTTCTAACTTTCAATACTTCCTAAAAACACAAATAAATGACTAAAATGCCTCCAACGGTAGTTAACTACCGCTGGCTTATAATTAAAAAACACGCCGGCAGTTAACTGCCGCTGAGTTTTTTGGTCATTTACTTGTGTTACTAAGACACAGTAAATGTCAAAAAAGCAATCTTCTTATCTTTGATAGAGGAACATGTCTTTTGGGCTTTGGCCCTCTTTATCTACAAAAGGAGAAAGAAACCTCTAAGTGTTTTTTTTCTAAGAAAACATTCATTTTTAATTGTAATAATGAAGAAGCAAATAAGCACATATAAGAAAAGAAAACATATTGCATATTGTATGCATGGGTCGGCGTTCGAACTCCGGACATCCCACTTTTCCATAATTAAAATGTGTGAGCTCTAACCACTAGGCTACTTGACAAAAAAAAATTAATTAAATTTGATACAACTTGTTTAGGAGAGGCAAAAGTTCTATGAGACTTACATAAATCCGAAGGTTTGACCTAAATTGGTTCCAACCAAAATTTCGTGCTTAGTGTACAAGGAGATTATTTCATAATATTGTAGCTAAAAACGATAACTTATTTAGGAGAGGTGTCATCATTCAAGGGTCCATCTAGTGTATTGGCAATTGTCGAGCGGAAGAATCGATTTCACACTTTTTTTTTTGCAGCTATATGGTGTGTGGTTTGTAATTGGTTTGCACATTTAGCCCAATTTGAAGGCATGGTTGGTGGCGGGAGAGCCTTCCTTATTAGAGTCAAAGTGGTGTGGTTCGATTACATTTGGAGCATTTGAAAGTCGGGGAAGGAAAAATTGTACCAAAACAAGGATATTTGTCTAGATAACATGGCTAAGCATGTAAAAGGATCTCTTGGAATTGGTTGAGTTTGAAATCAAATAGTATGGGTTATATAGTACTTTTCAATGGTATTTGAATCCTAGAGAGTGTAACGGGTGCGTGGATATGGATTTTTGCCGTTGAATTGATTCAATCTGAATGATTTATGTTAATGTTGTTGGTACTGGTGCTTCTAATTATGCCAACATGCTCTGGTGTGATTCTTAGCAATTCTAATAGGTTCAGTGTGGTTTAATGGGTGGGAAAAGTTGATACAATTTTGCCTGAGGTTATATGATGCGTCGTGGTTTTGAAATTATGATACATAATAAAACTAGTTTGTACAAGAATACGAGGAGACACATATATATTGTGGCAATTGTGAGGAGAGTAAGAAGTTCTACAATGTTGAACAATATATATATATATATAAGTGAGAGGATTTATAAACATAATGCTTTAGGCTGGGATTTTGGTTAATATGTTGTGTCCAACTCACTTATGTGGTTGCTATTGACCCAATATGCATGATCCCTCGGGCTCCCCTCATGTTCCAACAATGTATTAGATAAGATGGTTCAAGGAAGGGTTCAATGACTCTTTGTGTGAAAGTCTTCCTAACAATGGTGGTTAGGTGGCGTGTCCCGTTGAGTGCTGCCAGCAACGGTGAAAATATAAGAGAGGTGATCCATAATTTTAACGTGTTAACACTTTGGATGAAGATATGCCTCTCTCTCTCCCCTCCCTCTCCTGACTCTTGACACTCTCCTAAACTCCTCAACACCATGCCCAACTCAATTATCTTCTCAAAACCTAGTCTAATATCATATTAATTACTCAATTTGCCTCTAATATCGTTCAAATACCCAAAAGAAATTAGCTTTTAGTTGGACTAGTGTAAAGTAGATAGGGGGTGTTCACAGATCAGATTGGGCCAGTTTTGGTCAAACTCGAGACCAAACCCAATCAAATTTCATTGTTTGTGTTCGGTAAAAACTTTTTTTTTTTTTTATCAAAACAATTAAAAAATTTATGAAAATTTTAATTCTTACTCTAAATTCTACAATTAAAATTTAATATTAAATTGAAATATTTTCAAATCATCGTATAAAAGTCTTAAATTATATTAAGAAGGATAAACATTATATCAATAAAGTACCTTTTAAAAAAGGTACTTTTTTTAGAATGCATAAAATTGAATGAAATGAGTTTTGATCAAAAGTTGTTACTTCAAAAAACTACTTCTCGACAATTTATTTCACAAGCACCTCTCTTCAACTCACGCGACAACCTTTTATTTTTATTTTTAATATTATATTTCAATTTGTTTTTTTCTTCCATTTTATTTTTTTAAAACGGGCCTTTTTTTATAAGGAGGATCCATTTAATTTTATTATCTTTTTTTAAGGAATATCTTTTTATCACTTATATATTTAATTTCAATATCGTTTAATTATCACAACCTCACAAATATTTTTATTCCCTTTCTTCAACCTCGCAAATACACACACACATTAGCAGTAACACTTTATGTCTGTCTGTTTTTTTTTTGTTACGCTATTGCGTATAATTTTTTTTTAGTGTTGTATAATGCGTAAAATTATTTTGTGTCTATATATAAAGAATATATTTATAATATGTATATGTGTCTGTGTATATATAAAGAGAATAGTTGGTTTTTTCGTTTCCAATTATACTCTATAACAAATTTTGTTATAAGAATACCATATTTTTGGTGTCATTAAAAAAGATAAGAATTTATATTATATTTGTTACATTGTTAGTATCATTCAAAAAGATATGTTTAGTATTTTATAATAAGAAAAAGATATGCATAGTTTGTTACAATATAAAGGTGCAAAATATATCTAAGTATAATTTTTTTAGGCATCTATACTTGTGCTTTTAATTAAAATCAAAATTTTATAAAAATAGTTATACTCATTATGCAACACTAAAAAAAATTATACGCATTAGCGTAACAAAACAGACAGCAGACATAAAGTATTACTCTAAACGCTAATGTGTGTGTATATATTTGCGAGGTGGAGAAAGGAAATAAAAATATTAGGTGTCATTCAATGACAGCGTGAATAAAAATGTTTACGAGGTTGTGATAATTAAACGATATTGAAATTAAATATATAAGTGATAAAAAAGATAATAAAATTCCTTAAAAAAAGATAATAAAATCAAATGGACCCTCCTTCAAAAAATATTAAATGGACCGGTTCAAAAAAATAAAATAAAATAAAATGGAAGAAAAAAACATATTGAAATATAATATTAAAAATAAAAGAAAAGGTTTCCGGGGTGAGTTGAAGAGAGGTGCTCGTGAAATAAATTGTCGAGAAGTAAGTTTTGTACAATATAATTTTGTCAAACAACTTTTAACTTAAAAATAGCTTTGAAACTAAAAAAAATAATTAAGAAACCAAACAGTTTTACCTTCTTTCTTAAAGACCTTTATTTTAACTTTGTTTTAAAGTAACTTTTAGGCCGTAAAAAAGTCTGGTCAAACGGTACCTAAGCCAAGCAGCAACATCTACTTTTATTTCTCTTCGTATATCTCTTTTTATTTAATCTACTTTTATTTTTCTTAAAAAAAATATAGTTAACCTATCATATTTTTTTGATGGTTAGTTAACCTATCATATTAAATATTTATAATTAATTTAAATCTTTAGTCGGAACAAATTAATTTGAATGTTTGAGCTCTTTTTTTAACTTAATTTTAAGACCTAAAATCTTAGCTCGGACCGCTTGATCTTGGGACGACCTTGACTGTATATTCTATTTCTTTTTCTTTTAATTTTATTTATAATGTTTAGATTGTTTAATTAGTTTAAATTGTCAAGTGGATTTTGAAAAATTTCAACTAAAAATGATTTCTCATATACGGGTCTGAATATAATTAACGAAGTCAGAAAATTGCACCAAGTAAATAAAGATAATAAAAAAAGGTCAGCTTTTATTGGCTGAAAGGATAATTAAACCGTAGAATGTGAACCTAACAAATAGAGAAGTGTTGTATAAAAATAAAATAGAGAAGTATCTTTTTTATTTTTTTCTTTTTAGAGACAAATAGAAAAGTGTTAGCATTACATTCTTTAAAGTTTACTAACATATACTAGTTTTTAGCAAGCTGTTATTTATCGATTAAAATTAGACTTAATTGCACTTTTGGCCCCCTATCTTTCCAAAAGTTGCGATTTCGGTCCCCTAACTATTAAAAATACAAAACAGACCCCTATGTTTTGAATCCTTCGCAGTTTTGGCCCCCAGGTCCATATTTGACTTTGTCGTCGCTGACGTGGCACCCACATCCCATAAGTGAGGTGCCACGTGTAATTTAATTTTTTTTCTTTTTTTAATTCAGGCTGGCATTTTTAAATTGGAAAAAATTAAAATAAAAAAAAAGGAGAAAGAAGTGTTGGAACAAGGGTGTTTCACAAGTCACCTATTGAGTTTTGACAATAATAAGGTATTAAAAATAATCAATTGGATATGCTAAACAATTTGTTCAAGTGTGCAGGATCCATAATCAAAGTACTATT
>Ga0315914_1011512_pt1 | contig 10573 bp, 2 predicted proteins | sample MpolenodulesMG_FD_203920 | JGI IMG/M metagenome (GOLD analysis project Ga0315914, IMG submission 203920) | Medicago polymorpha root nodule microbial communities from Los Angeles, California, United States - elongated nodules | ecosystem: Host-associated > Plants > Roots > Nodule | place: USA... | reverse complement strand
ATTACACGTGTGGATGGGCATATCCTATTGGTGTAATATTAATTGACATGACCATTGTGTGATAGAGAATATAGTTGAATATTTGTTTAAATATTTTAAAAATCTTGGATTGATAATCCAACCATCATTCTCTATCAAGTGGGAGAATCTTACATGTCAATTATCTATAAATGAGAAACAAATATCCTTTGTTTATGAATACTCCTTTATTTATTATGGAGACTTACATTGAGGATATTGTAGTTTTTTATTACATATTTTTTGTGACTCTTTTGTCTTTTATCCTCAATTGTGGTGAAATTCAGGTCTCATATATTTCTGCTGCGTTGGTAATTGATTTAAATTATTACTTGTTAATGAGATTATGAGTTTAGCGGTAATATTTACTTTTCCAAAATATAGCACGTAATTACATGTTAATATTTCTTTGGGTTAATGGTGCTTTACCCCCCTGTAAAATAGGCCATTTTCAGGTTTACCCCCTGTAAAATATTTTTTTCTTCAGAAAACCCCCTAATAGGCCATACAAAAACCAAAATTTCTGAAGAAAAAAAAATAAAAATTCGTTTTTGTATGGCCTATTAGGGGGATATTCTAAACAAAAATTATTTTACAAGGGGGTAAATCAAAAAATATATTTTACAGGGGGTAACCTCGGAAATGGCCTATATTACAGGGGGGTAAAGCACTATTAACCCTATTTCTTTTATGTGTTTTTAATGTACAATTTTACCGCATTGTATGAAATAAAGTGTATGATGAATGCAAATTAAAACGATATTGACCAGGTTAGATCTATTTAAATGACGCATATTTTTTCTGTTTCATATTTTGACAAGAGTTATTGATTCCTATGCAAAAGAATTTCATGCGTTGGTATAGGCCGTTACCATCAAAGTGGGACCGCCTATATTGATTGATTGATTAAGTTTCTTTTTGTTGCTTGAGGAATGTTTTTAATAGTAAGGTGTAGTTTCCTGCCCAAAGATGGTTATTGCATTTTACAATTAAAAATTTATTTGGGATAAAGTTATTGGAGAATGTTTTGAACTAAGGAATTTGCCTGCCCAAAGGTGACAAATTTCTGAATTCAATACATGGTCATTGATTAACTTATTTGAGGTTTTGACTGGGTTTTAACCTTAGTTTGTACATTCTTCCCAAAGGTGATTATACTATTGTATTGGCCTCATTGTGATAGCTTGTTTATTTTGAGCTATATCTTGTCTAATGATATATTTTAATGCATTCATGTTTTGTCTCACAAAGTGAATTTCTCCATGAATAATTGTTTTGTTATGTTTTGATTATTCGTGCTCATTAACTAACTTACATGAGATGGAGTTATTGGAAAATATGTTGAACAAAAGAATTTGTCTGCCTAAAGGTGACAATTTCTCAAATTCAATGTATCCTCATTGAATAACTCATTTGAGGTTTTGGTTTGGGTTTTAACCTTAGCTTGTGCATTCTGCCCAAAGGTGGTCGTACAATTATACTGGTCTCGTTATAATAGCTTGTTTATTTTAAGCTAAATCTTGTCTTATGACATATTTTAATGAATTCATGTTTTGTATAAACAATGAGTTTTTCTGTGAATAATTGTTCTACTTCCATCGAGATGTTAAACAAGTCAAATTGTAAGTAATGGAAGTAAGATTTGGAGTTGCCTCTAGGAGAACATGCATGAACTGTAATAACCTTTTGGTAAGTGGGAGATGACTCACAAGATAAAATACCTGACGATATTGGTCTCCATGTGTCTAATGAAAAGTTATTGGACATGAAAATATGACAATGTTGTAATCTAAGATAATTGTGGAGTTAGTGGGAGATGTCAACTTAAATTTAGATTAATATGATATAGGAGTAACTCTGAAGTCAGTGGGAGATGTCATTATAATTTAACATTCTAGTTTGAACTTGTTTTGAAATGTATTTTTCACGTACCTTCATTTATGATGAATCTTGTTTGTGTTTCTTTGTTGGAGAATTTTTTTTTTTAGTTTTACTCTTGGAGGTAGAAAACTAAGTTTGAGATTGAACTCACATAACCTTGCTTCATTCTTTGTTCATCTATATAAATTGTCTCTAGTAGATCGTTCATGACTCCCTGGATCTTTTGTTGATGGTTTATATAAGTGGTCTTTGACTTCACATAAACTTGTTTCGACTTTCGTTGTCAAACCTTTTGTTGTTATAAGGTCTAATGTCGAGAAAGGCATCCTTTACTTTATGGCATAAGCACTTGGATCATATTTATTGGGGAAATGGTTGAGAAATTAATCAAAGTAAATATTCTGCCTTTCTTAAAGTTTGATGATTCAGGTACTTGTTTGGATTGCATTAGAAGCAAATTTACTAAAACCAAAAGTTACAACTAGCATTTCTGAACCCTTAAAAATTGTCGAAATTGAAATTAGTGGCTCCCAACTCCTATAATTTATGGTAATAATTTATTTATTACATTCATTAGCTCCCTAACTTTGACGTTAATTGTTCTTTTAACCAAATGACTTAGATTTATTGTTTTCAAGAGTCACTTTGAATAACATGAATATTGTGAATTCATTTGATGCATTTCGTTAGTGGGAGTTTGAATTTTATATTATCAGTTGATGTGAATTTCAATTCAATTCATTTGGATTTTTCTTTCACTTATTTTCTTTGACATATTGATGTGAATTTTCATTCAATTTAATTATTGATGATGAGATGAATTCTTGTATATATCAAATATCAAATGTGAAAAATTAAAGCTCAGTGTTGAAGGGATCACTATGCCGGTGATCGACACTATTTTGGAGCTGGGGCATTACATGTGAAAACTTTGAGCTCAATGCTGACATGATCTCTATGCCGGCTGTCAACATTATTCTGGAGCTGAAGTATTATGTATGAAAATTAGAGCTTAATGTTCATAGTATAACTATGTCGGTGATCAACACTATTTTGGAGTTGAGACATTATATACACATAAAATTTAGAGCTCAGTGTTAATGGGATCACTATGTCGGTGATCAATACTATTTTGGAGCTGAGACAATGTGGTTTTCCGTGGACCACATAATTTCTCTGGCTTTAAGGCATTTGAGAGAAATCACATAATTTCTTTGGCTTTAAAGCATTTGAGAGAAATCACATAATTTCTCTGTCTTTAAGGCATTGAGAGAAATTGAGGACCGACAATGAAAATGATAGTATGGTCGATGATCACGTTGACATATCATTTCTTTCTACACTCTACACAAATGACTAGTCGACGGAATTGATGATATTTGTAACCATGGAAGGTGTTGTATTAATTAAGGATATAACTACCGCCATGATTCGATATCATTCAGTTCTTAGTTGGATGGAGTCTTAATTAAGTGTTGCATCATGGGATCATGTAGTGGCCACGTTAGGAAGTTTGTTATCAGTTCGAGAGTCGTTTTCAAAAATATTTTAGTTTTTATTTTTAAAAAAATACACTATTGATTTTGCCCAAGTGGGAGAATGTTAGAATTTCTTCTAATATTTTGTGGGCTGCAATCAATTGTTGGTTTTGGTTTTAATAAAATCCATTTGATGATGCTTAGGCCCTAATAAAAGTGATCAATAGATAATGAGCTTTTGGGCACTTAATCTGATTTGTGTAGAAACATAGTGTAGGCTCAAACACTAGGTCCATGATGAGTGGTACCTAGGGTTGCACAGTTATAAATAGAGATGCTAGGTCCCCTTTGACATCACTCTGACGATTATGCTCATTAGTGGTTTGCCCCATCGACAACCCTAAGTCCAGAGCATGTGATAGGCAAAGGAAGACTCTTGTCTCAAATCTCGACGAATCCGGTAATCAAGGTTTTCAAATAAGTGCGTTCTAATTTCATATAATAACTTGATCATATGATTAAATTGCTTAGATTAAACCCACACAAAATCTCCTTAAAAAAACACACACACAAAATCGTTTGGTAGAAAAGAAGCCCATTGAATAGTGATGATAATATTAATATAGGGTTAATAGTGTTTTACCCCCTGTAATATAGGTTATTTCCGATTTTACCCCCTCTAAAATTTTTGTTTTTGTTTTCGTCCTTGTAGAATTATTTTTTCCCAAAATTTTTTTTTTCTCCAGAAATTTTGGTTTTTGAATGGCCTATTAGGGGGGTATTCTGGAAAAAAATAATTTTACAAAGACGAAAACCAAAACAAATTTTTTACAGGGGGCAAACCCGAAAATAACCTATATTATAAGGGGGTAAAACACTATTAACCCTATTAATATATTACATTAAAATGCCCATGCCCCTAGATTATCGAACAAATTTTATTTTTAAGGTAATGGTAAAAACACTTTATCCTCTAAACGTGGCATCTTTTCTACCTCAAGCTCAAGTAGCTAGCTATGTAGAGTAACGGAGACAGAGTTCACATTATTCCATAACATTGACGTTTGTGACAACACGTAAGAGTATTTTCACATCGGAACTCTTCTGTCAAAATCTTTTAGAACTAATCCATCATCAAAACACACTTTCAAAGCTTGGTGGATCAAGTGCTATGGTGGAGAGTTGTCTGTTGGATTATGTGCTTTATTAGGCACAAATGATCCTTCAAATTTTGAGATGGCTGCCATTTTTGTTAAAGACCACTTTCCTTGTAATAAACCAGAAAAAATAGGAGGTTGAGGCTTAAAAATTCTCAACAAATCTGGCGTAAATAAAACCTCATAGCCTTCTGAAAGTTGTAATCATAATAACGAAGACTGCTCGTGTATTTAGTTACTTCAGAAATTTTTTCATGTGAGTCGGTTGAACCAATCTTATATTTACTTTCTTTGCTTTCTAAACAACTGACAACTACTTTCTATGCACCAAAAATGGGCATACAACTCTATTTTCAGGGTTCGAACGATATCAGCTTGGCCTTATCACTAGTGTCATATTTCAGAATTTTGAAAATAGGGTGCTTGAATTATCCTTGATTTTCACCTCCAAGCGTTTTGTATAGTTGAAGACAATGAAGGTAACGTATTAGACTTCTTTTCCCTAAATCAAAATTTCACTGTTGTTTTATCCTTTGCTTTAATTTTTTTCTTCCGATCCATTAAAAACTATTATTCATTTATAGGAAAAGTTTGGCATGGAAAAATAAATAGTGCAATCAGATAAACTCTCATATGGATCAGTCAAGTTCAGGTACTTATGTTCTCTTCAACCATACAAAAAATCCATATGAAATAATTTCTTAATGTTAACAAAATTTTAGTTATTTTTGGAAGGAAAAAAAAATTGGAAATCAACATTAAATAAAATCCATATGAAATAATATAAAAATAGATTGGAAATCAACCATAAATAAAATCCATATGAAATAATTTCTTCATGTTAGCAAAATTTTAGTTATTTTTGGAAGGAAAAAATAAAAAAAAGATTGGAAATCTGTTAAGACAACCGTGTGACGCTGATTGAGAACGATCCTCTACAATCACTTATGATGATTCCCATAGGTCTCAGTATAGAACCGTTAATCACACTCTGATCACACAGTCACAAATCCTCATCCAAATTTACGTTCTCACCTCCTTAGAAATCAAGGATACAATAATATGATCCTGCGGAACATATCATGTCAAGTAAGGACACAATAATATGATTGGTTTTAAAAAAATGTTGTCCCGACGAAAGGGCTGAACCGTATAGGAGCATTTTCGTCATTTTTAAACTTTTGAAATGTGAAAATGAGTTGACCAATGGATTCGCGTTGTTGAGACGGTCGAAATGGACCTATGGTTCGCGACATTCTGACGACGGATGAATTTATTGTGATTTTCTGAAAATAGTTTGTGTTTGAGCTAGCGCTGGAAAGTGACAGCTGACACTTTCAGAATTGAAATTTTAAATGATTGAACTGTTGAGTTGTGAAAATATTTTTGTCTGTGAATTTGTGTTAGGTTGACTAAGCCAAAGGCTCTGGTATACGATGTAAACACAAAGGAGACTCTGTTGAAAATTTGTCAGATTCATTTTATCTTATTTTTTTGAGTGGTTTTGAAAAGATGTTTCAAAACGGATAATATTTTGGGATTCATCAGAACATGAAAAGTATTTGTCAAATTGTTTGGAATGTTTGGTGTGTTTGAATTGGAAGAGAAGTTGTAAAGAGAGAAATATGTAAGAGAGGGTTTGAAAATAGAGAAATATGTGAGAAATAAAGTAGATTTGAGAGGTATTTTGGTATAAGAAAAAGAGAAAAGAAACAGGGAAGAGAAAAGGGTATACCTTTGATTAAATTTAGTTAATTTTTAAACTAAAGTGAACCCATACACTATTTAGTTTTTATCTTTGTTTGTTTAATTTAAAATAAATACAACTTCTGTCAATTTTTAAAAAAAATAATAAATACAATTTAAACGTCACATTTTAATACATTTTTAAGATGTCAGGTTCTTTATTTTCTTTTATAAAAAAACAACACTTTTTTGGTTAATATGAAAATTAAAAAACTGACTCACACTCATAAGGTAAGTGTAACGTCTCAGATTTTGATCCAAATCATTACGTCTATTCATTTCTTTTAGAAAAATAAGACTATATTTTTCGTGGTTTAATTGCTATTTTAGTCCCTTAACTAATTTTTTGGTATCGGTTTGGTCCCATAACTAAAAAAAGGTCAATTTTGGTATTTTAACTTTTGCTCCATTACATGTTTTAGTCTTTTCCGTTAATTTTATTCAAAAAAACGTTAGGGTTTATTTTCTTCATCTTCTCCATCTCAATCCTTCATCTCCTTCAACTATTTCTGAAAAAATAGGAAGAACAACAACAATAACATCAACTAAATTAAGCAGCAACAACAACAATTTTGGCATCATCATCATCATGAAGTAACCCATAAATCCTCTCATACAACAACAACAAAATCAAATAGTAGCAACAACATCAAACAACAACAATTTCGGCATCATCATCATCCTCTCATACAAAAAAAACTCATAAACCCCCATAAATGAAAATCCAAAGTTTTTGCAACAACAACAAACAATTTTTGCAACAGCAATTTCAGACCCATTTCACAATAATCCCAAATTTTCAAACTTTCTTTCATATTATGCAAAACCAAGAACAAAATCAATAAATGGTAGCTAAACAACACAAATCACAAACCAATTCATCAATTCCCCTAAAAAAAATTCTTCGAAAATTTCAAAGGAGAGACAGTTCAGCAGATCCATAACTATGGGTGTGATTTTCTCATTGTTGTTGTTCTTTAAGCTGATTTGATTCAGCAGATCCAGAATTGGGAAGAGTGAGGTGTTAAATCATTTCTCATGAGTTAACTCAAATTCATTTTAATTGAATGGAAAAATTGGTTATTGATTGAGTTATGAAAATTGATTATGTTTATAGATTTGATGAAGATGATGAAAAAGTTTTTTTTTTCTGGGTTGGTGTGTTGTTGATGATGAAGATCATGAAGAAAAGGATGGAAGGAGAATGAAGAAGATGAATAGTACAAACCCTAACGTTTTTTTGAATTTTTTTAACAGAAGGGACCAAAACAGGTAACGGAGATAAAAATAAAGTACTCAAACAATCTTTTTTTTAGTTAAAGGACCAAAGCGATACCAACTAAATATTTAAGGGACCAAAAGAGCATTTAAGCCTTTTTTCTTTTAACGTCAAGCATACTAGATTCTTCACTAGAACTTTACAAAAATAGTTAAACTAATTTAATTACAAATCTAACATTTCAAGTCGATTTAACTACGAAACAAATAAACTTCAAAACTATTTTAAATTACAATTCAGAAAAACCCAAATTTGTTTACCCGCGTACACGCTTCAAGCAAAACATCAAGCACACATCATATCTCCTTTGGTACCTAAAATGTTGGTTGTAAGGGTTAGTCTTCAACACCCATGAAATAAAATCAATAATAAATTACAACATCAAATAAGAATATGCAACCATCATCAAGGAATTGTGATTAGACATTTCTTTTTAGTTTGAAATATTTATCACTTTAAAATATACTATAAGAACAAACACAAGACTCAATGTTATTGCAAATGCATGAAATGTGAATAGACAATGATCCGGATAACGCTCAATTGACATAATAGTTTTAATCACCCCATTTGGCATATAATAATGAATCGCCCCATTTGGCATATAATAATAATCGGCCCATTTGACACACTAAAAATCCATTGAATCGCTCCATTTGACATATAATAATCGCCCAATTTGGCACTTAAAAATCCATTGAATTCGCCCCATTTGGCTCGTAATAATAATTACCCTATTTGACACTTAAAATCGATTGAATCGTTCCATTTGACACTTAATAATATCAAATGCAATGATATGCATGCTAATATGCTATGCACTCTCCATTTCTTTCTTTTTTTTGACACTTAAACCACATAACATTAATAAACTTGCACACGACCTATAAATCACGTACACAACAAATAATCATTTTAACTCAACAACATTTTCCATTTCGCAAATAGGCAATCATTTACACATTCATCAAATCACATACTATTACAAAATTGCAAATCATCAATTCTTACATTTTTCAATCATCCCAAGTAAAAAAAACCTAATAAATATTTTCACACTCATCCATTGAAATCCAGAGACATATCAAATTCAACATCATAGCCTATTATTTTAATCTAAATTATAGTTAAGACTGGAGCCCTTACCTGACTGCTTTCGTTTCCTAATGGCACACTCTAATCCCACAAAATTGCCTCATTGCTCAAAGCTAAGAATCAAATTCTACAATCAAGACTAGTGTGCGTAAAAAAGAAGAAGAAAGGTATATAGTATGTATCTTGACATACCTCACGTGTTTTAGGAGAAATAAGAAATGGAGATAAGACATGTTGGCTATGGCCTATGGGTTCTTTGTGATGTTTCTCTATTAGCAAAAGCATGAAATCCAGTGTTCTCTTGACTCTCTTTCACGTGATGAGCATTTAAAGAAGTTTGGAGAAAAGTGTATGATGACAGAACTCAAATGGGTTTGTTCCATTTTTTTGAATATAGTAGGCTGAATGGGTTTGTTCCAATTTTTGAATATAGTAGGCTGAATTTTAGTAGAAGACATAGTTAATAATAGAAACTAAGTTATTCAGTACCGGGCGGTTTAGTAGTTGCATGATTATAGGAATGTGAAATGTCGGTGTTCCTAAAAATAAGGAAGTCATTAAGTCACAATTAAAAACAAATAAAGCCGTTGACCTCGGTTTTGCAAGAGGAGAGAAAACATGCTGTAGTTGGGTCTTAAAAGGTTGCTCCCTATACTGTTTTGTTTCCTTCTTGTATGCAATATGCAAAGTCGATTAATGCTGCCATTATTTCTCTCAAACATAGCCATTAAGCCAAATAATTAGGCGATAATGTGCAACCTATCTCACCGAGCAAGGCACAAAGAAAACGTGTAGTTTTAACTATACTATGACCATGTCAAATAAAAAAAACTAATTGACATAATACAAAATTAATTTTAAAATAAATCCCGAATAAAATACCACAATGAAGGAGTAGAGTAAAATAAATCATGTAAGAATAATTATCCTATTTTTGTGACACCAAATTGATTAACAACAATAATTTAGATGGAATAAAATTCTATGAATTAACCAAAGTAGGAAATGTCAATTTATCAATTTTTTTTAAACAAATAGACTAAATTGTTGAACAACTTAATGACATTTTAAGAAAATTATTTAGGAGAACATATATAAAAATATTCGAATGTTACATTATTATCCCCTTAAAATTATTTAGGGTATGGGGTTTTGGGGTTTAGGGTTTTGGGTTCAGGGTTCAGGGTTTCGGGTTGCGGGGTTCAGGGTTCGGGGTTCAGGGTTAGGGGTTTTAGGGTTAGGGGTGTTGGAACAAAATGCGTTTAACAAACATTACCCTTAGAGTGGGGGAAGTTGTTAGAACAAAGAATGTTTATCATTTGTCACCCTTAAGGTTTTGATGATAACAAGGTATTAAAAATTGTCAATTGGATATGTTAATATTTGTTTAAGTGTACAGGACCATTGACAAAATTTTATATCTTTAAAGGGTTTTGAAAGAACAAAGGAGAGCAAAAGAATCAACCAAAAGGAAGCTTGAAGCGTCTGAAGAATAGTGCTCCTGAAGTTCAAAGCGCTCCTAAAGTGATGACGTCATCAGAAGCAACTTCATCATAAGCACCTCATCAGAAGCAAGATCACCAGAAGCTGAAGTTCATCAGGAGCTGAAGAACTTAAAGCTTTAAAACCTGGAATCTCATTTAGTCTTGCCTAAGAGTTGTTAAAGATGTAAAGAAGTGTAACAACGACCTTGAGAGGAATTTTGAAAGCTTTGGATGCTTACTCCATCAAAAGCGTTGAAAAAGGACAAATGTACGAACTGTACAACCACCTTCTCCACTACTTTGGTCGTGCTTTGCAACAAGACAAGGATAACAGCGGTGCCTGCAGAAATGTTCCCTCATACAAGGAATGAATTTGAAATTGATCCTTCATAGGACAATAACCATATCAGGCAAAAGATCATTGGTGATCAACAA
>Ga0315914_1011511_pt1 | contig 10574 bp, 8 predicted proteins | sample MpolenodulesMG_FD_203920 | JGI IMG/M metagenome (GOLD analysis project Ga0315914, IMG submission 203920) | Medicago polymorpha root nodule microbial communities from Los Angeles, California, United States - elongated nodules | ecosystem: Host-associated > Plants > Roots > Nodule | place: USA... | reverse complement strand
AAGCATAGTATCCTAGACGGTAGCAGGTGGGCGTTGGTATAGGTTTTATGACCTATACCAACGGCTTTTGAGACCTTTACCAACGGTTTCTGCCGTTGCTAAATGGCAAGTTTCTTGTAGTGAATGTCAGTCCACCTTCCATCTAACCTGTCTTGTCTCGTTTCATCGAGTCTCACCTATCATTTACAGTTATACAATGAATACAGTCATACAAATCACATTCATTCATACATTCGTACATTCATACTTTCACACATTAATGCATACACAACATATACACGATATCAATTCATACATGGTTGCATCAGTCCCCAAAGTCTTGTTTGGTCGTATCCTTTTGTTTCAGTCCTCAAATTGTTTCAAGCCGCCGGTCCTAAAAAACGGACCGCTTGAGTTTACTTTTTATCTTGTTTCTAGCCGCCATCCTAAAAAATAGACCGCTTGAGTTTACCTTTTAATCTTGTTTCAAGCCGAAAGGGCGATTCAGGCAAAAGTTAGAGACTTTCAAAACAAAGAAAAATAAAACAAAAAGCATGACTGCTGAGGTGCGCCAACAGAGGAACACTCTGCGTTTGGTCTACAAATGGTGACTCCTTCCAGACTTTTGGTCAACGATGGATTTTCCCCCCAGGAGGCATCAATTGCTACCTTGTGTCAGGCTTCACCCCACCAACGACTCAATTTGATCTCAATAATATCATCTCCAAGGAAGTTTTCCGAGTGTTTGTACTGCAATGTCAGTCCACCTCTCATCTAACCTATCTTGTCTCGTTTCATCGAGTCTCACCTATCATTTACAATTATAGAATGAATACAGTCATACAAATCACATTCATTCATACATCCATACATTCATACTTTCACACATTAATGCATACACAACATATACACGATATCAATTCATACATGGTTGCATCAGTCCCCAAAGTCTTGTTTGGTCGTACCCTTTCGTTTCAGTCCTCAAATTGTTTCAAGCCGCCGGTCCTAAAAAATGGACCGCTTGAGTTTACTTTTTATCTTGTTTCAAGCCGCCATCCTAAAAATGGACCGCTTGAGTTTACCTTTTAATCTTGTTTCAAGCCGCCAGTCCTAAACAACGGACCGCTTGAGTTTACTTTTTAATCTTGTTACAAGCCGCCAGTCCTAAAAAACAGACCGCTTGAGTTTACCTTTTTATCTTGTTTCAAGCTGCCAGTCCTAAAAAACAGACCGCTTGAGTTTACCTTTTTATCTTGTTTCAAGCTGTCAGTCCTAAACAACGGACCGCTCGAGTTTACCTTTTTATCTTGTTTCAAGCCGCCAGTCCTAAACAACGGATCACTTGAGTTTACCTTTTTATCTTGTTTCAAGCCGCCAGTCCTAAAAAACGGACCGTTTGAGTGTACCTTTTTATCTTGTTTCAAGTGGTCAGTCCTAAACAAGGGACAACTTGAGTTTATCTTTTATCTTGTTTTGAGCGGTCAATCCTAAACAATGGACAGCTTGAGTTTATCTTTTATCTTGTTTCAAGCGGTCAGTCATAAACAATGGACAACTTGAGTTTAGTTTTTATCTTGTTTCAAGTGGTTAGTCCTAAACAATGGACAACTCGAGTTTACCTTTTATGTCATGTGTCCTGGGCCCCACAAGCTTTTACTTGAAATTCTGGGTGAACATTTTGATCAAAGATGAACTTCAGAATGTTGTTGTGTTCTTGATGATCTTCATATGGGTTCATCATGATATTCATATGGGTTCATCATGTATGAATGAACACATGAATTTATGGGCGTGTGATATGCTTTTCATATGAATTTCTATGCAATAACCAAAATATGGACTTTTCCACATACATCAGAAAGTTACTTTCCCAGATTTGCCTAGGGACTGGTGCAGGAGAGATAAAGTGGATTCTGCATCTTCATGCCCATGCTTTGAGGGATTGTGTGGTCCATGTAATGTACCAACTCTCATGCGTGTCTGTCTCTGATTGAGCAAGACAGATTTGCTTTGCTTTGGCCTTTTTGCTTTTCACCTACTGTATTGTTCATAAAGTAAGCATGTGCAGAGCTGAACATTCCGACCATCAGAGTGTTCCTTTTGTTTCACTTAGGATGATTTGTAAGACTACCATTTGATGTAATCAAATCCTAATAGTGAAACACAATGAAGAGCAGTGATTTTAACATCTAGGATGATATTCCCTTTTGGAATATTCCTAGTACTTCAATGTTCATAGTCTTAAATGAACATTAAGTATCCTTTTTGACATAATCCTTGTATATACCTTTATTGCTTGATTGATCCATGCAAATGTACTTTCCTGGACATTTATCCATGTCACATGTATCTTGCATGACCTTGATCAATGTTCTTGAGATTCTTGGCTTGTATAAGAACAACCTTCTGATCTCTGCTTGAACATTCTGATCTCTGAGCAACATTCTGATCTAACTTTTTGACCTAAGTGTTAGATCATGAATTCAAATGTCCTTTGATTTCTTGAATCTTGGTATGATTTAAACCTTGTTCCTGTCTTAGTAAAACACTCAAGAACACAAGTTAAATACCAAGGAATTAATCAAAGTCCATTAATTCTTTAATCATAATGGTTTATTATCTTTAAAATTAATTTGGGATTTTGCCTCAACATAATTTGTTGGTTAATGTTGGTAAGCGATGATTTGTTGGTTGTTGTTCGTAAGTAGGCATGACAGTGAAACACATACCTGCTGGTATCGATCCGAACCTACTCCGATTTGACCGGTTTTTCCGTTTTGATTGAATTTGGGTATGAGTTTTGGTTTTTCTCGATTTCAAAACATAGGTATGAGACGGATAATAGGGATATAAGTACCCATACCAAAACTTGTCCCTGAATGATTGATAATTGCATGTTATCAAAATTTTCATTGATATTTAAAGGCGCAACCAAAACATTTGGTCAAGAAAATGTGAAACTAAGCATATTGTTCCATAATGCATCACAACATTGTCATCGAAGCTAGAAAAAAAACTTGTTTTTATTAATATTTTTTTCATCAGTTGTTGGTCGAGGGATGTGGTAGGGATACTTGAACTCATTAGAGACGGGGATGAGATTAAATTTAGTGCTTGGATGTTTTGACAATGGATGTGTAGTGGACATGCGTTTGGTCATATGCTAAAATTTGTGGCTTTAACACACAATTGCGGTAATCAAACGCCAAAACAAACACAATATTAATCAATTACGTTGTTGTTTTTTTATTTACGATATTTAATTGTAATCTCATTTTTTATTATCATAATTATTATTATTTTTTTACAAAATAATTAAAATCTTGTTAAAAAAATAAAATTAATAAATTATTTATATATTTAATTGAAATGTTTACGTGCCACATCACTAATAATGATTATTACATATCCGTTAAACACACACACCGTTTCATTACTAACTAACTATATATATCCAATCTATTCCACTCACATTCATTCTAACACTCTTCATAACAAACACGTTCGAGAACCTTCTATGGCGGCATCTGAGAAGAAGAAGATGCTTCCTCCAATGGCAGATCCATCAAGTGAGAACAAAGTTGAAAACCCCGATTTCTTGAAAATGTTCTTGAAATATCATGGTAATAATGATGATGATGTGGAACTACTCTTTAACATCAATTTCAAGAATTTGAGATTGCTTGAGGGTGACAAGTTTCAGCATTTGGATATGGGTCTGCCATCTCAATTTGTTGATGGTAATGAGCATCTTGGTATTTTAGGTTCTGCTGTTGACGGTGTTATTTGTCTTTATGATGTTAACAATCAGAAAAATATAATATTTTGGAACCCTGCAAATGGTCAAAAGCGTGTTCTTCCTACTAACTATGCTGAGGACCTAGGTTCTACAGATGACTGCATCCCGAATATTTGTGTTCATGGATTTGGTTATGACTGTGTTAATCGTCATTTCAAGGTTATTCAATATGTGATTTATGATAATGTTCCCTCTGGAGGTGATGAAGATGATGATGATGATGAAACCAACTCCTTTTGGCAATTGTATTCTCTCAGCACTAACAAGTGGACAAAACTTGACATAATTGGTCATCATATTCCATTTCTTCAGGATTACCCTAATGGTTTGGAGGTTTACTTGGATGGTTTTTGCTATTGGTTGGGAAGACTCGAAGCATCTGGTCAACATTATCTTGTGTCATTCAACTTGACCAGTTCTAATTTTTCAATTTCAGATGCACCTGTCGATAAAGATGTTTATGAATCGTCTTTGAAATTGGTGGTGTTAAATGGGTCTGTTGCTATGATCACACAACATGATGATCCTATGTCTTTTAGCATTTCAATTCTGGGTCAAATCGGTGTCCAAGAATCCTGGACAAAACTTTTCAATGTTGCATCTTTGCCTTCTTTTAAGGATCCTATCTCAGCTGGGAAGAAGGTTGTTATATTCTTCAAAGGAGATGAAAACAATGGTCGAGTAGCTTGTTTTGATTTAACTACCAGGGTGATTGAGAAGGAAATTGATTTCGAAGAAGAAGTGGATATTCAGCAAATCGTATTTTACAAGAAAAGTGACAAACTCCTTTCAATGAAGAGAAAGAAGACCAGTCGTCATTGAGCTGAAGGTATAAACAGTTGACAGTTGACTAAAGTTTTTACTAGTTAATTGTGCTTTACAATTTTGTTAATCTCTAAGATTGATTGAATATCTTATTCTCTTTCTATAGCATGTGTGACTGATATTTAGTTTCGTTGTATGGACGAAATATTCCATGTATTAAATGTTTGTAGAAGTATCTCATATTTTAGAAAACTTTGTTGATCTAATGGCTCTGCAGCATGAGGTTCCATTGGATATAAATCTTAAATTATTAGGATAGTGAGAATTGTAAGATGGATCAAAGCATGGAAGTACTAAATTTTTAGCTAAGGAACCAAGTTTAAACACAGATCAGAGTTTTAGGTTCAAATCAACTAGCCACCTTAAGTAGTAAACACTAAATGGCTCTGAAGTTGATGCAGAGTTTCCCCCATTAGGTCAACAACAAAGCTTTAATTATAAAAAGATTCTGCTCACAAAAGGTCCTTTAAGAAATAACAGAGTTGAGCTTTTCATCATCAAAAAACTAACACTGTAATTTTTATCAACTGAACATGGTCGAAAACTGTTGAATGATAGCAGTAGTTATGAAACAGATAGATTGATTAAACTTGAAATCTCTGCATACAAATCTAGTTAGTATTTTGAAGATAAATTGGGAAATCCTTTTCAATTTATTTCCTGCATTTTAACTTATTTATTGTCTAGTTGACTTGCAGCATCCCCTAAAATATATGATTTTCATTGTGACATTTAAGTTTAAAACCTCTTTCCTATAACTGAAGATTTTATTAAGCATTTAAACTTATTCTCAGTAGTTATGCATATTATCAATTATTAAGCAAGCTATCAATATCACTTTCTTCTGAAATATAACTATGTTGGGAAGTGTACGTGACTCAATGCAGCTTCTTTGTTCATCGCGATAAGTCTAATATATAACTCTTGCTTGCTCTTCTTGAGGAATACCATATCTCTTAGTATAATATATGTCCGTACCATGTAAGTCTGTAACTTTGGTGCATCATAAAATTAGCCTGTGTTTGTTTCTGCGTTGCAATCGTCCACCACCGTGCGTGTTCCTTCACTTTGACAATTTGTAGCTTTGAAATTATCGCGGTGGGAAATCGTTAAGAATGCAAGAAAAATGTTTCTGACGCGTTATGAAACGAGCACTTAAATGTGTATATGTACGGTAAATGCCTGAGAAACTGTAACTGTATGTTTGGATCCAATAGTACGTTTGAAACAGAAATTGTAAAGGATACACTTTACAACATAGTTATAAAGTGCTTATATAGTTACTGGTGTTCTTTTGTAACCAAGTGCTTATAGACAAACAACTCCATCAGAAGTGAAGAAATGATGAGCCGTACTAAGTTGTAAAGGATACACACCATACGCTACCAAGTTCTTGAGAGTTATGTTGCCTTTGGATTGAGTTCTTATGAGAGGTCCAAAAACATGGGATTTCATGTGGTTAAATAGCTGATAAATAACATACTTTAAAATCTATGCTATGCACTTCCACTAGTTCACTCCTTGTATGCTTGATTTTGGGTTTCTTAGTTAGTTTGTGTTTTTGCATCTATTTCATAGTTATGTCTTGATTTTGGTTTTTATGGGTATGCTTGATTTTGGTTATCGATGTGCCTATCATTGTTAAATGCTTCATTAATTAATGGTTGCTGCTATAATGGAATTAGTTCATTGTTAAATATTACTGATGTGCCTTTTTGTTTTTGTTGTTGTTTTGACTCTTCATAGATATTCTCTGTTGCATTTTTTAATGCTATCGTTGTTGCTTCTTCATATGGTAATAATATTGTTAGCAATTTTATTCGACTAATATAAGCATTTGTGAGTGTTTGAGAGAGCTTGTGCATTAAGGTTTCTGATGGCTTCTCAGTTCTCAATCATTCCTTACAATTTTAAGGTTATTTTTATGTTAGGTAATAATATAATTATGTAGAAGCTTATTTGTTCTTATTCATTCATCAATCAATAATGTTGTATCTGTGGATGAGGATTAGCAATCTAGCATCTATATCTCAGTCAGTGTATACACGATTAAGCTTGTTGAATCACGTGATGCCAAACATTTAATCAGCATTGATATATTTATCTATTTTGATGTGTTTAATTATCCCTTTTGTGTGGACTAGTTTGGACTTACAATATGTAGATTATCAAAGGGAAAGTTTGCAATATGTATGTTAGATTTCATCATTGACCTATATGTTGCTTTTTCTTTATGCAGAATCTTCACAAAGATGAACATGGAAAGTTTCTTGTTGCTTTTTCTTTATGGTCCAAAGATGAGTTATGAACAAGTTGTAATGGTTGGGTTCTTTTTTACCATTCCTGGTAACTTTGGCGTATGCAAACTTTGTAGTGTAATGGTTCGGCTCGTTTAACAAACTTTGACAGAAGCAAGCAACTTAGCTTTGTGTGAATGTTTTGGTTCTTTTTAGGAAACTTTGGCAGATGCAAACTTTAGTGTAATGGTTTGGCTCCTAGTAATGCATCGTTATTTTCCTCAATATTCACTTGTTGTGGTTTATTTTCCCTTTCATCATGCACTATCATTGAAATTTGTTGATGTTGTTTTTGATATTTCTCTTGCACTTCAACTTGTTGTTCTTGTGTGAAATCCTTTTCTGTTTTACATTCTACATTTCTTAATTCACTCATCTCTTTTTGCAAACATTGTTTATCATTATTCTTCATTATAATCTCTGGTTCCTCACTTACTTCAGTATAGTCTCATTCACCTTTGCAAACTTCTCATTTTTCGCACCATCTCTTGAAACTTCGTGTTTTTCTTCCATCAAATATTCCAATATTAACATCCTCTTCCTCACTTAACTGATCAATGGATTCAATTTTTTATTTCTAATTTCTTTCACGATTATTTCCTTAATTCCATTCGCACTATTCTCAATTTCCTCTTGCATCATTTCCTTCATTTGTTTCCACATCTATTTTTTTAATCTTCCACCTTCACCCTGTTCCACAAAATATTCAGTCTCTTTGCTCACCATTTCTTTGACATTTTTTTTATTCGTGCATCTTAATATTCCATAATCAAATCTTTCTTTATTAGGCTTTTCTCTATCATATTCTTCATCTCTATCTTTAGTTTCCATTTAGGCTTTACGACTTTCTTTAATATTGTGGCATTGGGAGTAAGACCTTAGGTAACTTCTGAAGATTCCATTTATACAATAGTAAAAACTGCAAGATGGTTCAAAGCATGGAAGTACTAATTTTTTGTTTTTCTTGCTAAGGAAATTGGTCTAAACACAGATAAAAGTTTTAGGTTTAAATCAACTAGCTACTTTTAGACTTAGTAGAAAGTACTAAATGGCTCTGAAGTTACTGCAGAGTTTCCCTCATTAGGTCAACAACAAAACTTTGATTATGACAGATTCTGCTCAAAAAAGGTCCTTTAAAAATGTGCAGTAAAGAACATATCCCAGTGGCTGGACTGACCACTGCTAAGCCGAACAGCCATCGCAATCGGACAGTCATGCATGACATGCAGCGACGTTTTGACAGTCTCTTTGCAATGAACACAGAGCTCTACTCCCAGATGCATAGAACTCAACCTACTATTAGTCAACACTTGATCATGTTCGAGCAACCATTTAAAACACTGAATTCTCTCCAGAACGCCAATTTCCCACAATCTAGTCTGAGTCAGGATCAGACCCAAAACCACTCAGCATATATCCCGCCCGTACTTGATACCAGGCGGAGGAATATCACAAATTCTATTCACAAAAACATCGACAGCCAATCTGCAACTCATTGATCCGCCAGTCACCATTGGAATCTACCAATTCAGCCATTGTAACGTTTAGAGCATAAAAATATGGATGACTCAATAACATATTTAGGACAAACTTTGCTATCATCTGAAAATTTGAGCTTTAGACCTAACTAAACTCTAAAAGTGAGAATTGGTCAAGCCTTATAAAGACTTCTTTGCAAATGTATTTACTTGATTTGGTAAAAGGACGATAAATAACAAAAATATAGTGCTTGGATTAGGAAGGGAAAAATCAATAAAAAAATGCTACCAACCATAAGAATTGCCGCTACAAGTATAAGAATTGTCAATTTTACTAATTGAAATACTCTAACAGATATGCGGCCAACCATCAGATCCGAAGTATAATAATAATAATAATAGAACCTTAAAAATTTAAAGCCATACAAACTTCATATACATCACGAATCGCTTTATATGATTATCTGTAATAACAATTTAAATCTTTCAGTAAAAATAATTAATAACAATCTAAATATTCCCAATTTTTTTTTTACTTAAATGCAGTTCTATGCTATGGATGTCAAATATTCATGTCTTATTCAAAATAATTGAATGAGCAAAAAACTCTAGCTTGGATACAAGCAACAATGTACAAATATAAAAAGAATTAAAAACTAAATGTTCTTTCTATGTATGTACACTGCGCCTCTTATAACCACTTCATGATTGAGCATATGTATGTTGCATGGCATATGTCATTGGACCCAGGTTCATTGGTACCCCTGGCATAACTGTCTCAGAAACTGGTCCAAGACCATAATCCATGTCTCCGGGAGCAGTAAAATCCACTGGAGTACCAACTGCAGATACAATTGGTCCTCCTATAGGTTGCCCGATCCTAGGAGCAGCGTGTATTCCAGCAGGTGGGGCTGGAGGATTATCAAGAGTTTTGATTCCAGCAGGTGGGACTGGAGGAGCTTGTTCGGCTGATTGTCCAGCAGAACTTGCAGCAGAATTGCTTGCTTGACCAGTAATTGGTCCTTGAGGTGCTGAAATGTCTCCATTTTTGACAAAGGTGACATCATGTATGCTGGATCGCCTTCTTTCTTTCTTCTCTTTCATTGAATCCTGACGAATTTTGTATTTCTGAGCATGGCTTGCTACTTGTGTAGGTGTTCTTGTCACCACACTGTACCTTGATATACTTCGCCAGTCACCCCATCCATGGTTCTCCAAGCCTTGAAGAAATAGCCTGTTCAACAATAATAGTAATAGTTGTGATTATCAGATATGCTATTGACAGCCATATAACTAATGTCTGCAATTAATGTTACTGATAATCATCTAATGGCTGAACATCAAACTTAAAACCAAAAAGATCTGATAGGTACTATTAGTTACTTGTCAGAGGTAATGGAATCATTTTAGCACTATCATGAGCAGACAAACAAAAACATCAATAACCGAGCTTCCAACCTAGTAAAAAACTTCCGCGTTTAGTATATGTTAAACTTACCCAATTCTAGTCCTTATTTATCAGTATTTACCAAACTTTCTAATTCAAACTTTCCCATGTTAGAAAAGTTTTTATACTAAGATCCAGCAAAAAGATGGAGACTTGTGTATAATCATATTCAAAGTTCACCATCTACAAAGATGATCAAATGCTAAAATGAGAGCTTTTCTTAACCAGTAACTCTAAATTTAGTCAACAAACTAATCTTGATCAGTTTCATCGACGTCAGAATGGCAAAATCCGCCGTAAAAAACAGCATTGCAGCCGATAGTACCCCCATAGCAAGCATCCCTGCAGAAATTGTCTATGGTGGTTGTCAAAAAATCCGCCACACCATTAAATGATATTGGTATTTGTAACAATCAAACTCATCAAATGTTTCTAACAGGCAGCAATACATTGTTCTACATTACGTTGTCAAAGAATCTCCTGATACCATTGTTTCACAGATCTGATATTAGTAACTTTTCCAAAGATTGGAGTAAACCCATAACAAAATCCAGCAAAACAATCCAGTGTAACTCACTGTAACATTGGAGGCAAATTACCAACCAGAAATCCTATATCAATGCATCAAAGTCTAAACGAGGCACACTAAATTCTAATGTGTACATGATGAGTAGAACATCTAACATCGTTCTAGGATATTGTGTTAGTATTAGGAGAAACAAACCACTAAAATCATTAAGGATGTTCAT
>Ga0315914_1011508_pt1 | contig 10576 bp, 5 predicted proteins | sample MpolenodulesMG_FD_203920 | JGI IMG/M metagenome (GOLD analysis project Ga0315914, IMG submission 203920) | Medicago polymorpha root nodule microbial communities from Los Angeles, California, United States - elongated nodules | ecosystem: Host-associated > Plants > Roots > Nodule | place: USA... | reverse complement strand
ATAGAAAATTTCTTAAATCATACATAATGCATTCAAAATTCATGATGCATAATGCATAGAAAATTTCTTAAATCATACATAATGCATTCTTTAAACATTCATTCAAAATTTCTTAAATCATACATAATGCATAGAAAATTCATGATTCTTACATAATCCATACAAATTCTTGAAGTAAAATAAAAGCATAAAAACATCCAAATAAACATCTTAATTTTGTATGTATTTCAAACTTCAATAATTTAATAATTCGCGTAATTTATTATCGGGTATGGGTACCCGTGAGTATGGGTACAATCAAATATGTGTCTGTATCCATATAATATTTGGTAGTCAAATACCCATTAATTTATTAAAAAAAGAAAGTGTGTACAAAAAAAAAAATTATCGGTTGATTAAAATGTGCAAAAATACATTTCACTAAGTTGATGCAAATATTCTAAAACGACACTTAAAAAGCAACGGAGAGAGTATTACATTACTAATACTATAATTACTACATTATTATGGAGAAAAAAAATTTAGGGGGTGTAAAAAAAGAAAAGAAAATGTAATATAGTTAATTTATTTTTTGTATAGTAATATAATTAGTTTTTTTTTTTGTCAAGTAGCCTAGTGGCTAAAGAAATTCACCTTAAAGGTGAATAAGTGGGGTGTCTGGGGTTCGAACCCCGACCCCTGTATATATTATGCATTATCCCTTACCAAGTGAGCTAAGTTCATGGGGATTAATATAATTAGTTTTATTGTCAACTATGAACGTAAATGTACCCTTTTGTTTAAAATATAGTTAAGGGGACGTTTACTAAACGTTGGTAAAAAAATATTGCAGTTACGATTGAAAAGCGTCCCCTATTAGAGTTTTGGGGTCAATTTATGATGTTGCCAAAATGTTAAAGGCAACTTGCGAAAAACATCCCCTATACATGGTTTTAGGCAACAATTTTTACATGTTGTTTAAAAATGTGTTGCCAGAGACAATAAATGGTGTAGTGATCATGGTTCAACTCCAACTCATGACTAATCAGGTTGCTAATGAGGGACTATTGTCTCAACTTGATCAGATCTTTAGCTTCGTGAATGGTTGTATCATTGGGTATCCAAATGATTGGTAAACTTCTAAGAATCTTGTTAACATGATCCTTAATAGTGCACTTTCTATCAAGTACCAGCATACCATATACCATAACTTGAAACCTGGAGAACATGGTTTCAATATCTTCATCATCCTACATCTTTAAGGTTTCATATTGTTAGACCAGCAGATTGGCTTTCGCCTCTTTGATTTGTTGGTTTCGTTCAAAAGTAGTGCATAATGTATATTTATCAGCAATCTATTTTAACTCCTTTAATTCCAAAGAATTCACCAAAATGGTTCAGGATTTGTAATGCTTTTTATATTCTTTTTGTACTTCAAAATTCAAACCTTTACCGTTATTGCCTGTCCATTTTTATCAACAACGACAATAGTACCATCCTTAATGACAGCCACATGTTTTCATCTTGAGTAATCCAGAAACTTTATAACTTGTTTCTCCACCAAGCAAAATGTTCTATTTAATACATCGATTTTTAATATTAAGTTGTTAAGCTGCTTCAAAAAAAAAAGTAAGCCGTTAATATTATTATGAGAATAGTAACCAGGCTAGGGTACATATAGCAAGCCAGTCTAAGAATTATGTGAGAAAAATAATAGTAGTTATAAATAGTGAAGAACAAGGGACAATTAGGGTTACAGAAATAGAAGAAAGAAACTGAGAGTAACAGAAGAAAAACTAGGGTTGTGGAGAAGAGGCAAATGAGGCAAAGAGAGATGAGCTTAGGGAGAGATTCAATGCTAGGAATTCATCAATTCGGAAAAACTAGAGGTAAGGGGGGGAGTTATTTTCAGCATAAAGGTTGTATATTCATGGTGGCAGTTCATTTCGATGTTTAATTTATTCTTATGATGAATCCTTGATGTATTTTATTCCTTTGTGTTGTTATAACTTTAAGCTTAATTGTAATTATGATCCTCTGAATTCAATATTGTTATTAAAGTAACTATGGTGAGTAAATGGTGATGAAATCGGCTCTTGAGAGTTTTTTAGTGATGAAGATTAAAATTATGAAACTAGGGTTAAAGTGATTAAATAGAGATTTTAATAGTGTGAGGAGTAATGTAATTAGGTAGGTTGAATGATAATTTATGTGTATTATGATCATAGAGAATCAATAGAAAATTGCCGAAGGGTGGTGTTGAAGTATGGTGATGGTGGGTATCTGATTAAGAAGAAAGGTTGAAATAACTAGATTTTTGATTGGTGAATTAAACAAGTAAAAGACAGTTGTAATTAGGTGGATTATGTGAAACTTAGTGTTTTGATGTGTAACCTTAGGGTGATGATTAGGGACAAATTTGGTGAGTTTAGAGTCGAAAACAAAGTCGGAAAAGTGTTCCCAAAGTGAAATCGCAGAAAAACTGTGATTCGCTATCAATTGACAGACAGACACAGACGGTAGTTCCTTCTAGGAGCACGACCTGTGGGTTTTCCTCTGGTCTTGTGTGCAGCTTTTGTGTTTTTGGGGGCGCACAGTTGTTCCCCTAAGGAGCACGGTCATGCACCTTTCCTATACGCAGAAAACCCTAATGTTATGCCTTGAATAAGTTCCTAAAGTGTAGGATAGGGTCCCGAAGTAATGAATCTAAGAGAGGGAAGTGCATTTAAGTGTCTTAGAAGTAATTCCTTAAACCAATGGTGATCTTAAAAGATGAAATAGTTAAAGGAGTATAAGACGATTATAGGAAGAGATATGAAGTATTAGTTTAGGATAGTTAATGATAACTAAAATAATTTCGTTAAGGTAATAAAGAGTCTAAGGTAGTCGTTGGATAGAAGTGTAGAAGATTTAAATAAAATAAAGGATAGAGTGTGGTTGATTAAGATGATCGAATGTGTTAGGAGAAGCGATAAGATTAAGGGAGATCGAAGATGGAAATAAGTGAGTTAAGTAATGAATAATTTTAGGTATAATATTAGTGGTAAGACGAAACGTTGAATTACTTAAAGTTAGTAAGATGAATTTTAATGGTGTAAATGATGCAGATATAGGGCGACTTAAATGTTGTAATGACAGTGAGTTTAAGATAGAAACTATGTAGAGAAAAATAAGACGAATATAAATGAAAATATGGGATGGTGGTTTATAACTATTGGCGATGATAAATACACATTATGATGATGATTAATGATGAGAAAATATTGCTATATGACATTGAATAATGATGAGAATTACCTTGTTTATAATGACGTGTAAATTATGAGGTGACATAGTATAAGATGATATTAAAAAGGGGTAAAGAAGAATACTTCATGATAGTCGATGGGGATAAAGGTAATTCCTCAGAGTAATAGAGAGTCTAGGTTAGAATTTAATTAGGAGAGTATACGATGGAGATAAACCAATAATACGGTGATAGTAGCCATGAAAATTGATGAAATTAAAGGTGGTTGACAATAGGAAGATATGACATTAAAATGTAAAGGAGTCTTAGTTGTAAAAGAGGAAGACGTTATAAGTGACGACAATCGTGAGGTAAAACTTTAAACTAGGAATAAGTAATAAGGTATTGCTAATAGAATAAAGTACGTAACAAATAAGAGAAGCTAAAGTCGAATATATGATTTAATGATGATGTTGAATGAAGATGAGATGATGTATATACACATATATGACGTAGAATGATAGTGCAATAATATTGTCTTCTGACGCTGATTAATGACGAAATGATTAAGTTGTATAATGTTAATTAATGATGACGTAATTGCTGCCTATGATGATGAGTAATGACGAAACATACTTTGTTTATAAATGATCAGTTTGATGAAATGAATTATGTTGTAAGTGTAAGTTATCGATGATGTGCTAATATGTAGTATTTAGTGAGTCTTCCTTCATGCATCATTTCATATTTAGGAAAATGAGGAATGATAAATGACGAAGGACGAATGTATGTTTAGATATTCAGGATGAGGATCTTTAAACGTTGTGAGCTTGGATATGACGAGGAGTCCTTCTCGTCAATCCATATTTTCATTAGGAGTTTATTTTTGGGTCAATGCTCTGGTTCTGTAACATTGGGGAATTTGGATTTAATTTACTTTCAAAACTTTAATGATGAGATTTTTGTATTTATTGATGCAGTGTTTCTAATTGATTTGATGTGTATTTATTGATGAGAATGCGTGACACCCTAGTATGATTAAATGCTATTTTTATTTTTAATTTAGAAAAACACTTTTGGGGTTAGGGTGTTACATATTTAGTATCGTAGCAAGTCAATCTAGTCAAACCAAGTTATAACTATTTTAATCCCCTTGTACGCGACAAGTATGTGAGTGTTGTCGATACTCATTTTTCGTTTTAAAAGATGATATCCTGGTGTACTCGACGTCTGATGAAGAGCGTGCAGAGCATCTATGAGTTGTATTGCAGCCCTATAAGAGAAGAAGTTGCCTGCTAAGATGTCGATATGTGAGTTTTAGTGGCGAGAAGTGAATATCTTTAGACATGCGATATCAATTGGTGGAAATAAGCAAAGTGTTGAAACAAAATTGATTTTTACAATTCCTCTATGGTTTTTACAATAATAAAGTATTCACCAAGGTCTAAACATTTATAAGAGCATTAGAAGTGTAACACCCTGTTTTTCGCTAGGATTATTTATTTATTTATTTATTTATTATATGTGTCTAATTATTTGTTTGTGTGTTTGATTTGGAATTAGTGGATTTTTAGACCACAGGGGTATTTTAGTCATTTTAGGACTAAGGGCATTTTGGTCATTTGATGAGTGAGCGTATTATAGTAATCTTAGAATCGGAGGATATTTTAGAATTTTTAGTGTGTGAGTTATTTTAGTAGAGTTAGTGTAAATTGGGATAATTAATTAAGATGGCGGTTTATGAGTATTTAATGGGAGGTTTTATTGAAGTAATTTGGTAGTAACATTTTAATGAGATGAGAAGTTACTAGGCCCATTAAGATTGTGGGGAAACCTAGGTACCGTTTGACCCGACTTTTTTTCAGCTTCTCTATGTTTTTAAGGAGAAGCTAGGCCAAACACAATATCAATTAAGTTACTTATTAAAAAAGTACTTTTTTAAAATGCATAAAATTGAATGGAATGAGCTTTAGCCAATAGTTGTTGAATGCTACTTCAAAAAACTACTTCTCGACAATTTATTTCACAAGCACCTTTCAACCCACGCTTGGAAACTTTTTTTTTATTTTTTAATATTTATATTTCAATATGCTTTTTCTTCCATTTAATTTTCTTTTTGAACCGGTCCATTTAATTATTTTTTTTGAAGGAGGGTCCATTTAATTTTATTAACTTTTTTTTAAGGAATTATATTATCTTTTTATCACTTATATATTTAATTTCAATATAGTTTAATTATCACAACTTCGCTAATATTTTTATTCATGTTGTCATTGAATGACACCAAATATTTTTATTCCCTTTCTTCAACCTCGCAAATATACACACACATATTAGAGTTTAGAATAATATTTTATGTTCATCTGTCTATTTTTTTGTTACACTAATGCGTATAATTTTTTTTTAGTGTTGCCTAATATGTTCGTCTGCCTCAGTGAAAGAATTGTGGAGCTGAAGAATATATCTATAATATGTATATGGTGTGTGTATATATAAAGAGAATAATTGGTTTTTTCTTTTCCAATTATACTCTATAGAAAAATTTGTTATAAGAATACCATCATATTTTTGGTGTCATTCAAAAAGATAAGAATGCATATTATATGATATTATATTTTTTACATCGTTGGTGTCATTGAAAAAGATATGTTTAGTTTTTTTAATAATAAAAAGATATGCATAGCTTGTTACAATATAAATGTGCAAAATATATATAAGTATAATTTTTTTAGGCATCTATACTTGTACTTTTAATTAAAATCAAAATTTTATAAAATTAATTATACATATTACACAACACTAAAAAATATTATATGCATTAGTGTAACAAAAAAAACAGACAGACGGACATAAAGTATTACTCTAATCGCTAATATGTGTGTATATATTTTCGACGTTGAAGAAAGGGAATAAAAATATTTGGTGTCTTCAATGACAACGTGAATAAAAATAATTGCTAGACTGTAATAATTAAACGATATTGAAATTAAATATATAAGTGATAAAAAGATAATAAATTCCTTCAAAAATAGATAATAAAATTAAATGGTCCCTCCTTAAAAAAACTTAATTGGACCGGTTCAAAAAAAAATTAAATGGAAGAAAAAAAAATATTGAAATATAAATATTAAAAGAAAAAAAGGTTCCCGGCGTGATTTGATGAGAGGTGATTGTGAAATAAATTGTCGAGAAGTAAGTTTTGTACAATATTTTTTCAAACAACTTTTAACTTAAAAATAACTTTAAAACTAAAAAAAATAACGAAACCAAACAGCTTTATCTTCTTTCTTAAAGGGCTTTATTTTAACTTTGTTTTAAAGGAGCTTTTAGACCGTAAAAAAGCCTGGCCAAATGGTACCCTAACCTCATAGTGAGGCTATAAAAGGTTAACTCTAGTATGAAATTAGGGTTACACATTCATTTCATAAATTTTACCAAAAGGTGGCTAGAGAGAGAAAGTAGAGAGATAAAGAGAAGAGAAATAAGAAAAAGATCTTAGAAGAGGAAGAAGAGGATAGCAAAGCTAATAAGCAATATAGAACAGGAGATTGAAGCCCTAACTTGAGCTTTTGAGAGATCGAAGTAAGGGGGATATGTTTAATTCTCATAAGAAGCTATAATCATTTTTCTAACTTTTGGGTCATGTTTGTTTTGTTGATTTTCATGAATTGGATGTTGAAATTCGTTCTTAATAATGATGTTAATTATGAGTATGGTGAACTTTGTGGAATTAAGTTGTTTATATGCTTAAGTTTGTGGTTGATGATATAGAGTAAGTTATTTTTGAGAATTTTGCTTAAATGTGTGAAAACCATGAATTTTGTTGATGATTATTGCTCAACCATGTTTTAAATCACTTGTTGAATCATTGGGTATGTTTGAATATTGATGGGTTACGAATTGTTGATGTTGGTTGTGATGTTTGGTTGAAAATGTGATGTTTTGAGGTTTAAGTGAAAAATGGGTTTGATCATGATATTGATGAATTGATGATTTTGAATAAATGTTTTGATTGATGAAGTGGATGATATGAACAAGCTTATGTTGATGTTTATGAAATGGTTTTGGGCGGGATTGAGTTGGAGAAGAAAAAAAATTTAAGATAAAAGTCGTTTTAAGTGATCATGTGAAATAAGATTTGTTTTAGCGATTGAACTTGAGATGTTTTAGAAGCCTCTAGCTATAACGCGTTTTCGGTGATGTTGTTCTAATCAAATAGGTTTTATTAGTTTAGCATGTTGATTCCTAGAAATTTATTAAAGCACCCAAGCAATGTATGCATTCTTACACAAAATGATTCAGTGTGTTTTCCCTTGCTTGTGACCCAAGAAAATTGCTTCCTATTGTCAGAAATGTGTTTTCTACTGCATCAATCGACTTAGTTTTATCTGAATCGTATCACACAAAGTTTCTGACTTTGTGTGATTCGTTTCACAAAATTATGAATCGATTCACTTTTGAATCGACAAAAAAAATGTGTGAATCGACAAGCACCCCTTTTTGTTCTTTTGCTGCTTTTGCTTCTTCGACAAGCTACCTATTTTAGTATTTCTGACCTAGATCCCATGGTTTCTTGTGCAACACTTTAGTGATTTAATTCTTGTGGCTCAAGTCAATGTTAGACTATAAATAGAGCAGCCATCTAGTTTGTAAAATCATATTTTGTTCTTGGAATTCAATAGTCACAATTGTTTTCTTTTAATAAAAGTTCTTCTTTATTTTATTTTTGTTTTTATTCTTCTTCTCTTCTATGTCTACAATGAACATGAGTGAGTAGACTCTTCTTGTGTTGGGATTGTTGGACAAGTCTAATGACTTAATCCTAATCAAACCAAGCCTCGAACCCTAATTTTATGTAACCCTATTTTCTAATCTATTTCACCGTTCTTATAATCAATAACAAATATTAATCGATGGATCGAAAGATGAAGTTTAATAGTTGTTATTGATTCATCAAAAATATTAAGCGATGGATCGAAAGATGAAGTTTTATTATTGGAACAAGTGAATTTAGACAAGGATTGCGAAACATGAAAATAGTCTAGCAAACCTTGAGACAATAAAGTTTCGAGCTTCAAGGATTTCAATAGCAATCAACCATGAAAATAGGCATGATTGCTAGAGAAACACAGTCACTGAGACCGAGAGAAGATGTGATAGGCTAAAGAGAAACATGTCTTTAGAAAGTAGGTCTAACATAAAGTTCTAGGTTTCAAGCTTGGTTTGTGATGGGTTTGTCAGCATGATGGACCAATAATTCCAAGGCGCTTTTTATTATTATTTCTAAACCATTAAAAATCCCAACTTTTCAATTGAACTCTCTTCTAATCATTCTTAATGGTTAACTGAATTAAACAACTCCCTGCCGGAAAGATACTCTTATTACTACACCGGTAAACCATGCACTTGCGGATTTACCCCATCAAGTTTTTGGCGCCGTTGCTGGGGAGTTAACCAATTTAGTTAACTTTTTAGTAGTGGTTATAATTTTTCTTTTTCTTCTTCTTCTTTTCTTTTTACCGTTAACTTCTTGGGTTCTTGCTCTTTTATGCGAAGAACCAAAAGTCTTGGTGAATTCGTTCCCGAGATCAAAAGGTATTTGCATAAGAGAAAGAGAGAAGCACGAAATAATATCGCTATAACTGAACGTACTCTTTAAGAGTATGTGACACCTTCTACAGATGAGCCAGAAGCTATTATTGTGTACCCAACGGTTGGGGGTAAAAATTTTGAGATTAAGGCTGCTCTACTTAACTTGGTGCAGCAAAATCAGTTTTCTGGATCACCCACTGAGGATCCGAATCTGCATATTTCAACTTTCTTAAGACTCAGTGGAACATTGAAAGCAAACCAAGTGCCTGTAAGGCTGCACTTCTTTCCTTTCTCCTTAAGGGATAGAGCTAGTGCTTGGTTCCATTCATTGGAAGTCGGTTCAATCACTTCATGGGATCAAATGAGGCAAGCATTCCTTGCCCGATTCTTTCCCCCTTCTAAGACTGCTAAATTGAGGGACCAAATCACACGGTTCACTCAGAAAGATGGGGAATCTCTTTATGATGCGTTGGAGCGTTTCAAGGAAATGCTTAGACTTTGTCCCCACCATGGTTTAGAGAAGTGGCTTATAGTCCACACTTTTTATAATGGCTTATCATATACCATAAAAATGACTGTTGATGCAGCTGCAGGTGGAGCTTTAATAAACAAGAACTATACAGAGGCATACGCTTTAATTGAGGACATGGCCAAGAACCACTACCGGTGGACTAATGAGAGCCATCACTGCTTCTTCACCCTCTAAAAAAGAGGCAGGTATGTACGAAGTCTCTACCCTTGATCATCTTGCTACTAAGGTTGACGCACCCACCCAAAAATTTGAAAAAATGAATGTTAGTGTTGTCACACCCGCTCTTGTATCCCCTCCTTGTGAAATCTGTGGTGTATTTGATCATATTGGTGTTGATTGTCAGCTAAGTAGTGCTATTGAAAGTATTGAGCAAATGAGTTATGCTCAATACAACCAAGGAATGACGCAAAACCAAAACTTTTACAAAATTCCTATGGACAAATGGCACCATGATGAGCAAAACCGCAAGTGCACGGTTTTACCGAAGTAGTAAAAATAGAGTATCGTTCCGACAGGGAATTATGAATTTAATTAACTTTTAATAATGATTAGAATGAAAGTTTCAAAGGTTAAAAAGTTTAGGTTTTTAATTAAAAGAAAATAATAAAAATAAAATACGCATTGGGATTATTGGTTCATCGTAGTGACGAATCCATCACAAACAAACCCTAAACCATGACTTTATATTCGACGTACTTTCTAAAGACAATTTTCTCTTTAGCGTATCAAAGCCTCTTTCGAGGTGCAGTGAGTGTGTTCCTCTAGCAACCACGCCTATTCTCATGGTTGATTGCTATTGGAATCATTGAAGAACGAAACTTTATATGTCTCAAGGTTTGCTAGACTATTCTCATATTTTGCAACCCTTGTCTAAATTCACTTGTTCCAATATCAACGCATCGCTTTCGCATTATGAATTGATATTTGAGATGATGAATTAACAAATACTAACCCTCCGCTTTCGCATTATGAGTTTGACATTTGTTAATTCATTATAAAAACGGGAATTAGATTAGAAAGTAGATTTATATAAAATTAGGGTTTATGGCTTGGTTTGATTAAGATTACGTCATTAGACTTATCCAACAATCCCAAGACAAGAAGGGTCTACTCACTAACGTTCCTTGTAGACATAGAAGAGGAGAAGAAGAAGAAGAAGAACATAAAATAAAGGTGAACTTTTATTCAAGGAAACAATTGTCACTTATTATTTACAAGAACAAAAGATGATTTTACAAACTAGAGGG
>Ga0315914_1011506_pt1 | contig 10578 bp, 4 predicted proteins | sample MpolenodulesMG_FD_203920 | JGI IMG/M metagenome (GOLD analysis project Ga0315914, IMG submission 203920) | Medicago polymorpha root nodule microbial communities from Los Angeles, California, United States - elongated nodules | ecosystem: Host-associated > Plants > Roots > Nodule | place: USA... | reverse complement strand
TATTATCGGTGTCTATGTGTCGGTGTTCTTTCTTCCTTCATAGCTTTTGTGTTTCAAAAGGTAAATGATCGGTGTTTATTTGAGATATTGAAGAGAAAATTGAATTTGATTTTGTGCTTGTGTGTTGATTTAAGGAATATTTGGATTAGGTACGTTTTTTGTGGTACATTTTTTATTGTATTGTGAGGAAATAGAAATGAATGTTGAACTTGAAGGGATGCTTTGTGGTTTTTAACTAACATGCATATGACTTGTGTACTATGTAGGACTCAAACTTTAGATTATTGAATGCATGTTCGACATGTGGCCCATGCAACATTGACTGTGTGTAATGCATTTTTTTTAGGAATATTTTGATTTGCTGCACTTTTGTATGCGTTTTGTTAAGTAAGTTATTGCTTGTGATGTGATAAAATAGAAATGAATGGTGAACTTGAAGTGATGTTTTGATGTTTCTAACTAACATGCTTGATGCATGTTACTTGTGTACTATGTGGTACTGACATTTGAAATTAATTGCACGTTGGACACGTGTCCGATGCAAAACTGACATGTGGTTATGTTTAAATCATTAATCACTTTCGTTTTCTCAGATTATTATCAGCGTCTCTGTGTCTGAGCTTCATAGCTTTTATTGGTAGTTCAGAAAGTCATGTGTTATGACTCATAACTCGTTTTATTTTTGTTAAAGGTGTTTATGAAGCTCTGGAATTGAGGGATGGAGGCTCAGACTACCTTGGGAAAGGTGTTCTTAAGGTACTTGATACATTTTTTTGTTTCACATTGATGTATTTAGAAGTTCTTTTCTAATTTTGGGAAGAATGATGGATTTCCTTTTAAAAATGTCAGTATCTGTTTGATAATATGCTTTTTTATTTTGTCCCTTACCTTACAATCCCTTTTTACTATATTTTTGTTTACCAGTAACTTATGTTTGTTTTAGGTAAGTTATTTTTTTCTGTTATTTTTTCCTGAATGAATTGGAGCTGATAATAAGATTCCAAATTTGTTTTGGCTTAGGCTGTCGAGAATGTGAATTCAATTATAGCACCTGCTCTTCTTGGCAAGGTATTGTGGAACTATAATATTGGGTTTTTTTTTTTTTGACACGGCTTATTGTTTGTAAATCCAAATTTGATAGAGTGGCTGAATTTGTTATCTGCATTTACAGGACCCAACCAAGCAGACTGAAATCGACAATTTTATGGTACAGCAGCTCGATGGAACTGTTAATGAGTGGGGATGGTGCAAGCAGAAGGTATAAGATTTCTTTTGCTTATTTTTTTGTGGCTGCGTTTATGGAGACTGTAATAGACAAATAGACATTCATGTTTTGCTGATTAGGTTTCCACAATCTTGAAATTTTTAGCTTGGAGCCAATGCTATTTTGGCTGTGTCACTCGCTGTCTGTAAAGCTGGTGCTTTAGCAAAGAAAATTCCTCTATACAAGGTATGTGAGATTTCAGTAACTGTAGTTTCTATCTTGTTAGCTTGTGTTCTCATGGATTGCTTTGGTATATTTTCAAAAACATTTCAGCATATTGCAAATCTAGCTGGAAACAAGACTTTGGTATTGCCTGTACCTTCATTCAATGTTATCAATGGAGGTTCACATGCAGGAAATAAGCTTGCAATGCAGGTAAAATCTATCTAATATATTATATATGTATTGATTAGGGCCGGTTTTTTTTTATCCAAATTCTTATCCTTCTGCCTCTTATATAGGAATTTATGATTCTTCCTGTTGGGGCATCTTCTTTCAAAGAAGCAATGAAGATGGGTGTAGAAGTATACCATCATCTAAAGGTTAATGTCCATTTTGCCCAACTTGTTTTAGAATAAAAGCAAAAATGGATGACAGGATTCTTTTTGATTTAGTGTCATCAATTAAGATATTATGTTTACTTTACAGGCTGTGATTAAAAAGAAGTATGGACAAGATGCTACTAATGTGGGTGATGAAGGTGGCTTTGCGCCTAATATCCAGGTCCTTACATGCTTCTTTTGGTTTTTGTGATCTAATCTAAGTTTACCTAAGAGTAGTTAATGATTTGATTTATCCCAATTATTGGATTCATTTATTTTGTTTGCATATTAGGATCTTATCTAGTGTGATAATCCAACTTTGCAAACAAAATAATTATTTCTGCTGTTACTCTATATTCTATAACAAACATTAACCATCTCTACTCTCCTTTCTGCTTCATTACATTTTCATGTTGCCAAAATGCAATTTTTAAATTTTACAATTGTTCTGTTTAATGTATAGGAAAACAAAGAAGGACTTGAGCTTCTGAAAACTGCCATTGCAAAAGCTGGTTATACTGGAAAGGTTGAATATTCATCTGCTGAATCTGACTTAGCATCTTAATACATATATGAATGATTAATTTCTATCTGTACAGGTTGTAATTGGGATGGATGTTGCTGCTTCAGAATTTTATGATAACAAGGGAAAAACATACGACTTGAATTTCAAGGAAGAGGTAGACTTGTGAACTTTGTCCTGAAGTTTCTCTATTTTTATTTCTTTGTTGAGATATATTTCTTCGTCAAATGCGTTGACTTGATACATGACTACCTTATTGCAGAATAACGATGGATCAGAGAAAATCTCAGGAGACAGCTTAAAGAATGTGTACAAATCATTTGTGTCAGACTACCCAATTGTGTCAATTGAGGATCCATTTGATCAGGATGACTGGGAGCACTATGCAAAATTAACAGCTGAAATGGGTCAGCAAGTACAGATAGTTGGTGATGATCTCCTTGTTACCAACCCAAAGGTACTTTATTAACTTTCAAACTTAGGAGTTCTGTTCTGCAAACATGTATCCTGTTGTGTTTTTAACATTATTCTGTTTGTTATATTGATTCCTTAGCGTGTGGAAAAAGCAATTAAAGAGAAGTCTTGCAATGCCCTTTTGTTGAAGGTAAATTTACCTTCAGCCGTTTTTTTTTATTTCCTAGAGGAACAAGAGTTCCGTTTTAATTAACTATGCTTTTAGTTCTCTATATCAAATCTGATGAGAATTTTCTTTATAACCTATTTGATAGGTGAATCAAATTGGTAGTGTAACTGAAAGTATTGAAGCTGTGAGAATGTCTAAGCAAGCTGGTTGGGGTGTCATGGCTAGCCACCGAAGGTATTGAATTTCCATTGTTTTCCCAATCAGTTCTGTCATTTTCTCATTTCTGTATGTAGACGCTAATGTGTCACATCTTGTTTATTGTAGTGGTGAAACTGAGGATACCTTCATTGCTGATCTCTCAGTTGGGCTAGCAACAGTAAGTTATCATTTGCGTTTTCCCAGTAATGTTATGTTATAAGCTTCATGTAATTCATGTCAAGTTTTTGTAACTTAAAAAAATTTTACCTTCTATTTTGAAGCTTATTAGATTTGGTCATGCTTTGTCATTGTTTAACAGGGACAGATCAAAACGGGAGCTCCCTGCAGATCTGAAAGGCTTGCTAAGTACAACCAGGTAAAACCACAAAACTCCTTATCTTTGTTAATTGAGCTGAATACGGTCTCACTTCAATGGCTAGTTATGCCTTTGAAAATTGTATTTTGTAATGCCATGTCCATTTGATATAAAAGCTCTTGTGCTTCTATTTTATTGTATTATATTTGTTCAATATTTACTTCGATAATATTTGATGCCTTAGCGCCAATTAAAGAATGTAAAATAAAATTGAGATGTAGATAGCTCTATGTGGATTTAAGTTAGAACATTGTTTTGAACCTCTTTGATCTGTGTTGCAGCTTCTTAGGATTGAGGAGGAGCTTGGTGCTGCAGCAGTCTATGCCGGTTCCAAATTCAGGGCCCCGGTTGAGCCCTATTGATTGATATTTGAACACAAACTGGCTCTATTGATATTTTGATGCAAACTGCGTTAAATAAGTTTCTATTGACGCTGACAGCACGGACATATATGATATATTTCTACACTTGTTGAACCGTCTGTATAAGAGAATAGTTTTTTTGAAGAACTCTAAGAAAATATATATAGTTTTGTCGAGTGTGTAGTTTTGGAACAATGGCAATAGGGAAGTACTTTGAATTTGACGTGTCTGTAAGTGGCTTTGAATTTGATATGTCTGTTTGGGGTGGCTTGGCTTGGTTAAATATCAAATATTAGCACAGATTCTGGGTGGATTATATTGATTTCTATGCAGATCTTGACTTGTGAAAAATATTATTTACTATCATATAGTTCATATGTGTACATGTCATTGAACTCATTCATAAACAACACACCTATGTCTGTAAGTTTAAAGTTTGGCATTGTATGATAGGGAATAAGTTAACAATTGAATCAAGACAAGCATTTACTAACCTTCATTCACATATGAACGACATGATTGTAAATATTTCTTTTTCAGCTCGACTTTTCAATTTCAAATTTTTAATGTACGTATTCCTCATCTTTTACATATATATCAGGTTATTACAAGTTTCCCCTAGGTTATTTTTATGACTTTAAAAGTAAATAATCTCCACATGCAAAACATATTAATCTACATATGACATAAGTAAATGATGAATACGTTCAAATTTTTAATCTACATCTGTTATGTTGACTTTAAATAATGACAACAAACTTTTGAACCAAATTGATGTTTGCACTTGAATTTTTTTTAGTTAGTGAATATTTTTATGGGAATTTAACATAAACCTCATTAGCAATGGAATAATTTTTACACCAATCTTTTAAGTACAAGTAAAATTAACATTTCTTTCAAATAAACATACTTTGAAGGGCATCAACTCTTTATTTAGTATACCAATAGTTTTATTACCTAAAAGTTGACTCTTCTATCCACTAAAACGTCTTTTATAAATAACAAAATTGCACAAGAACCCAAAGCGGAGAAGAATTTGGTAATGTGGTTTGAGGCTCGATCACAATCCAAATTATAAAATATGTTTTAAATTCTGTTCAAAGTTTTACCTATCAAATTGTACGAGCTTCAAAAGAACATGAAACTGCATTTGAGTCTCAAAACTATTGAGAATCTTTCTTCGTAATTTACAACAATCTTTTGAATGTTGTCACTGTCAAAATGCTAAATTATCTCAACAATCGATTTCAATAAAAACCCTCACAGTCTAACTCTTATTCCAAGTCCGTGCAAGTTTATTCCATTCGGAATACATAAGTGGTAAATAATTACATTTTAAATTGAAAACACTATATAATATATTCATCTTCTGTATATCATACCACCAACTTCTAAATATTTATTCTCCGTTCATGAAGACTTACATGTTTTGATAAAAAAAAAAGGTCAAGAAAAAAACATGTTTTGATAAAGGACTTAATAGAGGTTGTTGATTGTCTTTGTGAAGGTTGGAAATTGGAATGACTTGTTGGGTAATGATAGTGTTCATCTATCATAATGAATTTATGACTGATGCTTGTTGTGGAGTCTAACATGACTTGTTGGAGAGATACCATTACCTATTGGTATGAATTATGGCATATGCCTTAATTTGTTGTATTTAACTTAGAGGTAGATGTGTGTTTTGGTGTTGAGGTATTAAAGATATGGGTTGCGTGCGGTCAAAATCCCATGACTGCATGCAGCCAAACTACATTATTTTAGACAGTTTAGTCTTTTGTACGGTCCAATTTTAAGCTAATATTTTAGATTTTTTCAAGTGTACATTTTTGATTTTTAAAAGTTTAAAATTTTCATTAAATATTAAACCAATTGATTAATATCTTAAGAATTTCACTACCAATAAAATATCTTAAGAATTTAACTTAGGTTGTTGAGTCGCTCAAATGAATTGAAGGTCATGAATTTAAACTCGAACAAAAGTAAAAAAACAACTAATTTAACAAATAATTAATAATATTTGTCATAAAAAGATAAGAATTTAATTTGTATAAGTAAAATTAATAATTTTTAAAATATCTTAGAGAAATATCTGACTTTTTTTTGAAGTCAGAGAAATATCTGACTTGATTTTATTAAACGTAGGTGTAAAAATAATTTACGGCGCATAAAAAATAAACTAATATTATTCTTTCAATTTAATTTTACTTTTTTTTTCCAGAGATTATTCTCTATAAATTAGTATTTTATTTTATTCAACATTTTATTTTATATATAAAACTTGAAAATTTTATTTTATTTTATTAAGTGAAGATTCATTTTGGTCACAAACAATTTTTATGGACCAATTCAATATTTCATAAAAATAAAACTCAATTTAGTCTTTAACATCTTCATACTTTTAAACTCAAAGTAGTCCTATATAAAAATATTATCAGGATTGTTAAGATATATTATAATTCTCCATCCATTTATTGTAATTATACTATGAGTAATCAGTATTTATGAATAATTATATTCGTCAGAGATTTGTGTTTATTGTAATTATTTTCGATAAAATAGAAAGAATAATTTTGACTTAAGAAAACATTTTTCCTATTATATGCAGTTCATCAAATTCATTCTTTCACTTCATTCTTCAAAAAACTCAATTTCCCATTTTCCATTTTTTCAGATGGAAAGCGCATCAGAACTCGTTGAATTTCCATTGCTATTAACACCAATCGATTCTCACTATCGAGCTTGTACAATTCCTTATAGATTCCCTTCTGATAATCCTCGAAAAGCCACTCCTACAGAAATTTCTTGGATTAATCTTTTCCTTAACTCCATACCCTCTTTCAAGTATGTATCTATGATTTTTTTTTTGTTTTGAAAAATTTGATTTTTTTTATCTGATTTGTTGTTTTTGATTGATTTTAGGATACCCTTTTGCTCAATTTGATTTTGATTTTTAATGGCTTGTTCGGTTTAGTGATAAGAATTGATTTTTAGTGAATTGATTTTGGAAAATTGATTTGAGATTAAAGTTACGTTGCAGGGACACTTCTAATTAAAGGCGTGTCCCATTATCTGACATTATTTGACATGTGCCCATACCAACACTTGTGATTACATTGAATTATGTCATTTTCTCAAAAATTTTATCATGTTAGTGTTGTGTCTGCTACTCGTGTCTGTGATTCACAGGATAGAAGTGAATTGAATGGAAAGTGATCTACGTTTGAATGTATTTATGTAAAAGTGGATTTATCAGTAAATTTGTAGAAGCCCAAAGCTACAAATCCTAGCTTCAAGTAGAATCAATTCTTCAAGCAAAATAAGTTCTTCTTAAATCATCCAAACATGATAGAATCAATTGTACAACCTCTAAAATCAATTTTGACCCTCTACAATTGAAACCAAACATACACCAAGTTTGTCGTAAAAATTGGTGATTTTGCTTTTTTTTTTTTTATATGTATGAAGCATTGACAGAGACAAAGACACCGGTAGTAATTTAAGATAATAACAAAATTGAATGTAATTACATGTATGAGTGTCAAGTACTGTGACATGTCTTCAATTAGAAGTGTTGGTGTTACAAGATTTTTGGTTGTTAAAAAATTGGTATCTGATTCGCTGTTTTTGAATGATCATAGTATACCCTTTGCCCCTTTCTGTTTTTTTTTTTTTTGATTAATTTATTTTCATGTGTAGTTTACATTATGTCAGGATTTTTTACTCATTCACTTGGGCCTTTTATTCTTTTTAAAATATGTTATTCATCCCTCGCTAGCGTAATACCATTTAAATATAAAACAGAGCCTGCACTCGAATAATGCTAGTGATGGATGAATCACATATTCAGGCAACATCACCATTAGCATTTGTTAGCTGCTTATCTTTCAAAACAGCACCTTGACATATTTGTAACTGCCATAGTTGTAAGGCTTCCTATTATATTATCATCGTGATTTTATTTATATCACACTTTTGAAAACTTTCCTCCCATTTCTTTAGTACTGGATTGAGGTGAGTTTGTCATAAAGAAGTTTGGTGTGAGTTGATAATTCTTGGTATACAAAAGCTGATTTATGTGGTAAATTGTTACTATAAGGCATAAGTATATCAATATTGACTAAGGGCCTATTCTTCCATGCAAAGAGTATAGCTTATCACAAATATACGTTTCAATTGTTTCAATAATTTATCTGTGACTCTATGTACTTTTGTAGTTTTTTTATAGCCCGACTTAACAAAAATGCCGTTACCGATTATGGTTCCTTTTAACCTAGATCTAGGATCATTTTCAAACAACTTACAAGCATTATGATTTGTTCTTTTCCCTATTGTCAAATAGTGGCTGTTGCATACTGAAATTTATACATATCGCTATTATTTTGTGATAGACATATAGTACAAAGCGTTGTCAAATAGTGGCTATAGCTGCACTGTAGCTTAGCAGAATTTGAACAAACTGCTATTTTCCGTGTTCTGCGATTGACAATAATGGTTCTTTTCTAATCTAGGTTAGTAGAAGCAACTAATTGATGCAATACTAATGTTTACCGATTTTTGTGAAATATGTGATGTTAATATTATTACAAGAATTCTTGTATTTGAGTGATTCCTGTATATAGCCAACCTCAACTTTTTGGAAAAAAGCTTTGTTGGTTGTTGTTTTATTCTCTACATTATTTTATACCTTTTATTTGGCAGGAAGCGTGCAGAGAGTGATACTTCTGTTCCCGATGCTGCAGAAAAAGCTGAAAAATTTGCTCAAAGGTGATTCTTCTTATCTTATTTCTTCTACATTGTAGTTTGTTGTATAGAATTTTCAAATGACATCTTTGGTTTTTGCATTCCCTGAAATAGGTATGCTGATATACTTGAAGATTTCAAGAAAGATCCCGAAAGTCATGGCGGTCCACCTGATTGCATTGTATGTTCTATACTATTTCTGGCATTATACCATAATAGTTTGATGATGTGTCTAATTACCTTCTTTGTTTTTTCTTTTTTAACTTTTTGGCTTGGCAATTCGCTAGGTCCTATGCAGACTTCGTGAGCTAATACTTAGAGAATTGGGATTCCAGGATATCTTTAAAAAAGTCAAGGTAAGTTTATCTGCAATTTGGGATCCTATTTGTTATTGCTATACAGCCATAGATAATAAAATGTTGAACATTGTTGTCAAATAGCGGCTAGTGTTGTTAAATTACGGCTATATCAACACTATATCATAGATGAACTTGAACAAATCACTATTATTCCATGATATGCTTGGCACAAAATATTGTGATATTGTGGCGCTATAGCACCGTTGCCAGGGGTGCAGGGAGAGGGGGGATAGACAGATGCCATGGTCCCCCCAAGTTTTATAATTTAAGAGTTACATAGTCAATTACTTTATGGCCCCATGATCATTGGTTAATTACTAAGCAATGTTTGAATGAAAATAGTTGATAGTACGAAAGGCATATTGCGCGAGTGCGATGTGTGCCAGAAGGTGTTGATACATGGTGGTTACTAGTAGGCTAATGAGAGATGAAATTTGAGGAGTAGTAGTAGAGTAGGAATTTTGATTCCTTTTTGTTGTGAACATTAAAAAAAGGCCTAAAAAAATCAGCAAACTACTATGCAAAACTGTTGTTTCATTCTGTAGCATCCAAAATATGCTGTGTAAATATCTGGGTTTTGCTTAGCGTCCCCCTAAATTTTGATTCATGACTCCGCCGCTGACTTGAACAAATTGCTATTTTTTGCGATCCTCATTGACAACGCTGATTGCAAAACTATTGTTTTGCGAATATTCTATTTAGTACAAAGTGTTGTCAAATAGCGGTTATAAGTTATAATGGTGTTGTAACATTGTAGCGTAGTTGAATTTGAAGAAATTGCTATTTTATGCGATTTGCAATTGACAACACTGATGTTGAAGAAAAGTGTGTGTCTATCTGATTGTTGTGGTTGAAGTGTATAACATCTTTCATGGATATAGAGGAAAAAATAATGAATTGTTTTCAGGATTAGTTGATTGAGAACGTCTACATTTACCAACAAAAGTAGTGCGAAATTCAACATATCTTGTTGTCAATTTCATTAAGAGAGAGCTGTGTTGTATAAATCACATTATCAATTAACCATGTAGTTTAATTTTTGTTGAGATACTAATTGCTTTTCTGATTGAATGCTATAGGATGAAGAAAATGCAAAAGCCATTTCCCTGTTTGAGAATGTTGTTCGTGTTAATGATGCCATTGAAGATGAAGTCAAGCGAATTGAGAATCTAGTTAGGGGAATTTTTGCAGGAAACATATTTGATCTTGGTTCTGCTCAGGTAGAATGATTTACTATGCGTTCTTTTAATAACTTCTGGATAAATAAAATTAAGATTAATGTTTTGCTATTTGTTACAATTACAATATGTAGAAAGAAATAGGGTGAATGCTGTTATGTTTTATTCATCAGTCAATAGACTGCCTATTTAGAGAGACCACAATAGAGAATAATTCTTGATGAGAATTTTAAGAAATAAAAATAATGAGACAATAAATAGGAAGATATGCATTCACTAAAAGAATCATGTGGATTCTTCTAGAAAACTCACGGGTTCCAACACCCCCCTTAAGTTGGTGCATAGATATCTATCATGCCCATCTTGCTTATCAAATGCTCAACGATGTGTCTTGCCAAGCTTTTGGTTAAAATATCCACAGTTTGTTTGCTATAGGGCACCAAAGATAGA
>Ga0315914_1011505_pt1 | contig 10578 bp, 7 predicted proteins | sample MpolenodulesMG_FD_203920 | JGI IMG/M metagenome (GOLD analysis project Ga0315914, IMG submission 203920) | Medicago polymorpha root nodule microbial communities from Los Angeles, California, United States - elongated nodules | ecosystem: Host-associated > Plants > Roots > Nodule | place: USA... | reverse complement strand
AAATCAGATCCTTTCCCATAGTTACTGAAATTCTTGCTGAGGATGTGGTTCACATTCATGGGATCACTAGTGATGATAAATGTGGCAATATTTGTGAACAAAGGTCCTTTAAACTGAAAAGTACCTCTATGATGTTTCAAAGCTATGGTTACAAAATCATGAATTTTGGATTGATTATGCAAAAGTGATGGTAGCATGCCAATTATTGGCCAGTTTGGCAAAGGTTCATTTTTGTTGCGTCTCCATATATTGTAAAATATGATGAAGAGAATTGCTAAAAATAATGTAGTATACTGAAACATGGTAGTTGTACTTAGACAAAAATGCTTCCTCCGTCCCTTTATATAGGAATATTTTACAAAAATTATGGATATTAAGAAAAACTGTTGGAGTAATAAATTTGTCTAAAAAATATGTAACTATTACTAATTTGTCTAAAATATATGCATTCATTGTTGACAATCGATAGAGGAGACCCTTGACATTGAAATAACACCTATTCAAAGTCTTTGTTTTCTTTCTCCTTCACCAATGTTTTATGCAAGTGCTGCTTCATTGCTTGCATCTAAGAATCATCTCCTTCCAACTCAAATGATCTTTAAAGCTTTAATCAAACTTAAGAAACCCATCTTTAATTTTCATGAAGAGATAAGTATTTACACGGAAACCAAAGCAATAGATAAAGTAAAATATAATGTGAGTATGAGAGAGAAAGTTGTCACAAAAATTGTCACTAAATAGATGTTCAAATATCATTTCTCTTTCATGAACAACATATGCAAATGGATGTCCAAACCATATCCATAGACTTTCTCTATTGTGAGTTTCATTGAGATCCACTCTTCCATAAATTTTTAACTAAAGTTACTTAGTTTAAACAACTATTTGTAATTTCCTTTGTGTTGAGGTTATTCAACTTTAGCATGTTTTTATAGCTTATATTTGTTTGTTCTAGAAAACATCCTCTTTAAAAAACTCGTGAGTAGAGATTAAAGAACATGAGTCATCCATTGTGAGGAGAGTGTATTTTTTTCAACTAAAGCAAAATGAATACATCGTCAAATACACACCTTAGTAGTTGATGCAAAACCAAATCCTTCAACTCGATCCTTGCTATTTCGTAAAACAAGACATGTAATCACTGATCTTATCCTTACCGTAAGACAATAATTTCTTTGGGTCAGCTTTGTCATTTAAAGGCTGTGCTCCATAAATAATTAAATATAATTTTTTTTAATGGCAATTATATATAAATGTTTAAATTAAATGATAATATATTCACTATGACTGGTGGTTTATTAAGGACCGTGAGTGGACATTGATAAAAATGGTCCATATGGGTTGCCCAATAGATAATATTAATAAAGGGTATAATTGAAAAAATATGAATACATTTAAAAATTTATAGATAACCTTATAAATTCTTGTTAAAAAAAACAGAGAGATAACATTATCAATTCAGATTTTTACTCTTTGAATGATATCAAGAAGAAGAGGATGGATATATAATTCTCTAAAATTCAAATATTTGTGGTCCATCGTAAATTTGTAATCTATACTATATACAGGGGCGGATCCTAACATTTAGTATACGTGGGCTAAAATTTTGAAAAAACAATAATGAAAATTATATTAAAAATAAGATGAGTTTTTCCTATTATGTGAAAATTTGCACATGTTAAGAAATTTAAAATAGTAAGTTTGTCTTGTAACTTGTGTATTTTATATTAAATATATATCGTTTTAATAAAAAAAAATTGTTTTTCAATGAAAAGTTACTTCTTTTGCGCATACGGTGCATTCATATGAGGCACATCAATATCATATAAGTTCTTCTCATCCCTCATTCCTCATTTCTTATAATTATTTTTTGGTATCATTAACAAGTGATAAAACATTCAAAAGATATTATTTTTAACATGTATTTATTTTTTTGGTTAGGTAGCTTAGTGGCTAGAATTCACTTTTTTCAAGACAAATAAGTGGGGTGTCGGGGGTTCGATCCCCGACCCCTATATAACAATGCATGTCCCTGCCAACTGAGCTATGCTCACGGGCAAGGATGGAGCTAGAAAAAAATGTAAAGGGTAGGGAAATTTGACACATGATAGGAATAATTGACAATCAACTTAGTTATTTAAATCTCTCAATTTTTCAAATATATAATAAAAATGTAAACACATTTAAATTTAATTTTGAGTCTCCTATAAATATCTTTTGACCTCTAACAAAAACATTTATTTTCATAAGTTTAGTTGCAACACAATTTTTATTTATATTTAATTCTCTATTTTGTAATTTTAGAAAGTAAAACTTATTTTTCTCTTTTGATTTACCATATTATCGGTACAAAATTTTCATCATTGTTTTAGAATAACTAATCTCCGTCATAAACTTGTGGGGAATACAAGTGGGTTCTTCTTTCCCAACCGATTTTTTTCACATGCAAAAACGAGAGATAAAAAAATATGACCATTTGTTAAGGGGTCTAAATCTCTAACGATTTTGATCATTTTGTTACAAAGAACTTAGATTGATTCATTGTTGTTGAAAATAAAAATATATTTAACTGGATAAAAATAAGGCTTAATTACACTTTTGATCAGCTCACGAAAATGGTCCTGCCTCTTTTGCTTAGTGTGTTGAATAAAGTGGATTCCTTGTACCCACACGTTTTATTCCTTGTTTATTTCATGGTTGAGCATAGGGGGTAGGTCTAAAACTATCATTTCTCTGCGTTTCTGGAGTTGAAAATAGGAGGTAGGACTAAAACTGTAAAAAAACATATAGTTTAGGGACGGTTTTGTTCGATTTGAAAGAGGCAGGACCATTTTCGTGAGCTGGTCAAAATGCGAGGACTAAAAGTGTAATTAAGCTTAAAAATAATAGAATTTTAAAGGGATGAGTACTGAGACAATATCAACTAGAGTGCATGAACGAAATGGTCTTGCAAATTTGACCCATGGAGAAAAAACACGTACCACTTTGGTCAATAAAACTTTGCTTAGTGTATTGCAAATTACCGTGGTATTAATCAATTTTGATTGGTTGTCACAAAGCTTTCACGTTTTGCAAAATATTAAAGCGGGCGAAATAGGATTTAAGAGATATGTGGCTCATACCCACTTTGTTATCTGGGGTGGCTACTGCCCCTATTTTAATGTACCTACCTGGCTCCTTCCCTGCTTACTGGATATTTTTAACATGTGTTTTATTTATTATACATTCTTAACATGTGTTTTAACATGACATTTTTTGCTATTTCAATTATATCTTTAAATAAAGTTTTTCTATAATAATGTTAAATTGTTGGTATTATTAAAAAGATAAGAATTTTTATATATTTGTTATATTATTGTCGTCATTAAAAAAGATTAATATGGTTTATTGAGTTTGTTACATTTGAAAGTCACAAATATCAATACTTATAATTTTAATCTATAAAAAAAGTTATATAAAATATTGTTTGTAATTTACACGCAAATTTTTTACAAAATATCGTTGATAATCTACATGCATAAGCTCAATAAAACGAACGGAAAGACGGGCACGTAGATAAATAAATATATGCACTCGCATTAATAACGCTTTTGGCTAGGACCACAATATTTTGATTTATGGTGCATCCGTGTGTGGCCTTTAAATATATCATTGCATTAGAAGCTTAGTTACCGGACTCAATTTGTTAACGAGCTCCTCCAAAGAATGAATAGAGAACAAGTTTGATTTTTAAATGACACAATTCTTGATCATATTTTATTTAGGTAACGCTAACCAGTGCCTCAGTTAAGGAAGCCAAAAGAGAAAATTTTAAGCTAAAAGAGAAAATTTCAAGCCAAAAAAAGAAGTATTTAATGCATTTATTAAACAATTTTGAATGCAAACATTACCCTTTTTGAGTCATCATTTAAGCATTTAATACAAATATTACTATTTTTGACTTCTTAACCAGTGTCCCAGACACTGATTAGTATGACCCTTTAAAGATTTCGCAATTGAACTTTAGATTATTAGAGGACCCAGAGTTTATTTCTCTTGCAATCAAACTCTGGATTCTTAGAGTCCTCTTTCTCTAAGAACCTCACACAAAAAAAATGTTGTTGAAGTGCAGCTGGATTTTAAATACTTCATATTTAATGTATCGTGTTTTATGATTATATTTTTATTTATGGGTAGGAATGAACCACGACAACTTTGATCTAATATCTACCCTTTAAATAGATAGATACTAGAACAGCTTCAAAATTCAATTGAAAAGGACAATCCAACAGTGACAATTTATACAACTATTTTTTTTTTGGCAAGTATATCTAAACTTTTTGGCTCTATATATCTATTTCACCACTAAAGCAGCATTGGCATTAAGGGTGTATTTAGTTTGCAGTTGCACCGTCATTAAGGGTTGTTCTAACTTCAAGATCTTTCTAATAATGCATGGAAAGTCCTAAAATGCCTCCGGCGGTAGTTAGCTACCGTTTGCTAAACCGGCAGCAGTTAACTGTCGCTGGCCTCAGCGGTAGTTAACTACCGTTGCAATCTGTATCTTAAGAACGCATAAACCTCCAGTTTCTGGTTACAGAACATATGCAAAACAACTTCCAATTTTAATCAAAATTCACCCAAACCTTCATTTGCACGAAAATCATCCAATTTGCTTCAAGTAAATCACAAGTACCTTTCTTCCTATTTACATGCAATGTAGGTTGTTTAGGGTGGTATTTTCATAATTTTAGCAAAATGTTAGTGTTTAGGTTTGGTTTAAAAATTGCAACCTATGATAGAATTTCATGTTGTAATGGATTGTTTATGCTAGCATTGTTGTTTAGAGTAGGTTTAGGTACAATGTGGTTGTTTAAATGTTCAAATAACACTAATTGTGCTTCTAATTTAGAATGCACTTAAGGTGTTTGATGAAATGCCTAAGTGAGATATTCTTACTTTTTTTGTGTTATTTTTTTGCAAATTGGTTAAACTTTATAATGTATATATGAGTGTTAATTAAATGCAATTCCTATTTCGTTTGATCTCCACTTATTGTAGGTACTAACTCTCTTGCTAAAATAGTTAGTAATTAGTGAGTAATATATGTAAATATGGAATCCACTTATAGAATCCATTTAATCGTAATCTTATACTCCATTTAAATAAGTTAGTATGAAATATAGTCTCCATTTAATATATGTAAATATGTTCCATGCCTTAGATTGTTTTACCATTAAAGTATATAGTTTTGAGGAAATGCCTAAATATATTGTCCATCCATTTATTTAGGTTTTTTTTTAGTTTTGTATATGCACATATATGGTTGGGGAGGAGGATGAGCACCAGCGGCGTAATAGAGAGGCCAGGATGCATAAAGGAAAAGAGGCGACTACCGCTAGCGCTCAGAGGGAGCGAGTGGAGCAAAACCCGTATGTCCCAAACACTCGAAAGCGCAGGGACCCGAGGCTAGTTGAATATAGCTCACAGTCACAGATGGATTACTCCTCCCAAGTGGTTGATCCGACAAAAGCGCATGAGTATGCCGGGTATGCGGGGGCATTTGAGGGATATGATCTGATGGAGGAGGAGGCTATGTTTTATCAGCCGTAGGAGGAGGAAGAAGATGAGGAGGAGGCAGAAGATGAGGAGGAGGCAGAGTATGTCGGGTATGCGGGGCATTTGAGGGATATGATCTGATGGAGGAGGAGGCTATGTTTTATCAGCCGCAGGAGGAGGCAGAAGATGAGGAGGAGGCAGAGAATGAGGAAGTGGCAGAGGACGAGGATGTTGAGGCAGATTATCTTGCGGCAGGTGATATTGTGCCTGAGCCTGAACTCGAGCCTCGGTGACGTGGTCGTGCTACGTTGATACCACACAACACTATTCTAGGGCCTCCCTTTCCTAAAGGTCCTGAGACCACGCTATTGTTGTCCGACTACGCGAGGCACGTGGCGATCCCTCTTTGGGTGAACCATCATAATGTAAGTGTTTAAATTCTTAAAATTTTTTAGTATAAATCTTTAAATTCTTTAAAATTTGTAGTGACAATGTCTTAATTCATTTGATTTTCAGATGTGGTATGATGGGGAGTATAAGTGTATAAATGCAGGGAGAAAGGTGAGAGAGCTCTCTAAGCCGGAGAAGGGTTTGTGGTGGTTTTGGGATCCTGTGGAGGCGTCTAGCTTACATGATTTGATATACACGGGGTATTCGACCACGACCCATGTCATGGTACGTGCTCTGTGCGAGAGGTGGCACACAGAGACCAGTAGTTTTCGTCTACCTGTGGGGGAGATGATGATCACTTTGGACGATGTGTATAATCTCCTCCACCTTCCTATTCAGGGCCGCATGCTGGACCATGACGCGGTAGTGGATCGGGACCATGGGATTACTATGATGACTAGGTTGTTGGGCATGTCAGATGTTATTGCTCGTGCTAAGGCAAAGACTGAGTATGGTGCTCATATTAGTTATCCCACACTGAATCGGCTTTATGAGGAGCACCTGACTGAGGCTAGACGGCTGGATGACCCACAGACGAGGGAGGAGAGGTAGGAGAGAGATAGGAGGAGTAGTTGGTGTGTGAGGAGTTTTCTTTTATATCTCATCGATAGTGCGCTGTTCAATAACAAAACGAATAGACACATCAACTTGGTATATCTTGATTGCATGACGGACTTGAATGCGATTGGAAAGTGGTCATGGGGAGGGATGACCTTAGCTTACCTATATGATTATCTTGATGATTCTGTTAGTTTGAATAACAAGACGATGACTGGTTGTGTGACCCTTCTTACGGTAATAATTTAATATTTATCTTCATTTATTTTATAATTTTTTTCATCATGTTAGATTATTTTTTTCCTAAGTTCGACTACATTTATTTAGGATTTTATTTAAATATTTTTGTGAAGTTTTTATAATGTATTATATTTGTTTAATATTTAACTCGTATATTTATTTTTGTGTATTATTTATTAGTTGCAGGGATGGATTTTGGAGTATTTGTCAAGTCCGTACCCAAGGAAGAAAAACATGAAGTGGAAGCCAGACAGACCATGTGCGGGGAGATGGCTTACTACCAGAGGGCACAAAGATGTGCATCATTACCGCTTACGGCTGGATCGCTTAGAGGTGGATGATGTGAAGTGGTCTACATATGATGATCACAGAGAGATACACCATTTTCAGCTTATTATCACTTACTCGGGATGGCTTATGTGCGGGATGGAGAGGGTGTACTGTCATTTACCTGAGCGGGTTAAGAGGCAGTTTTCCTATGTACATGACATTCCCAGACATCCGTCAGATGTCGTTGAGATGCCTAAGAAGATTTTGGCTATTGTGTTGATAGACCCCGTTGTGTGGTTCTACCCTGATTGGAGACAGAGGTGTCAGAGACCATGGCATCATGAGCCTTGCTACATGGCTTGGTATGCAAAGTCTCTCACCCTCGTATTCTCCCACCTGATGACGGATCTCCTCCCAGGCCAGCAAACGTGGAGCAGATTATAGAGGAGGAGCATGCTAGAGATATGTCTGACACACTGACGATCATCGGGTATGTGGTGCAGATAGCTGATAATATTGTAGCCATGAGCGGCGAGATGACTAAAGAGGGGATTGTATCAGGAGGTGATTCGGATTGGTAGTACTAGTCGTACTGCCCTTACATATCATATTGCCAGGCAGCGCAGGGGGGCAGAGGCAGTGTAGGCAGCAGGGTTGATTATCATTAGGCTCTTTTTTTTTTGGTACACTTTTACTCTGGTGTTGTAGTATTATGACATTTTCGTACCTTGTAGCATTATCGTATTTCTATGACATTTACACAGCTTTTAAATTATTTCTTGCCTTTTATTTTTATCATGTTAATATTATTATTACTTTTTATATGTTTTAGAATTGATGAATTTGAAATTGGATGAAAATTGGAGAAAAATGTGGTCAAACTAGTATATATAAAAGGGAAGGAGAAGGAGAAAGCTGCTGGAATTTGAACCACGAACGTAGCAGCAGTTAACTGTCGCTGGCTGTAGCAACAGGTAACTACCGTTGGACTCAGCGGCAGTTAATTGTTGCCAGAAAGGAGAACGGTAGTTAACTGCCGTTGAGGGTAAATTGGTATTTTACTTGTGTTGTTAGGACATTTCTAATGTGAGAAAAGCAATTTTCATACATTAGAGGCCGTAAACAATAACATTGTAGTAAATTCATTATTCATCAAGTTTAATAATAAAAAAACAGCCTGTTTTGTTGTAATTAACATCATTATTTTTATCTATTAAACCTTGAAGTTTTTGCCCAAAAATTAAAAGCTGGGTTCTTACTTTTGTAGAAGCTTGTAGATTTTTTCGCAGAAGAGAAAACTACAGTAGAAACTAGAAAGGCTTGTTGCATCTAACTAGTAAGGCCGTAAATCATGCTTGCTTTAAATATTTGGAAATAATGATCATAATAATCATTATCTATATATAAATAATTTCATCAATGGTTAAATCTATAGACAATAGCGTAAAGTGAAGAACAAGTTCAATAGAAGCGAAATGGTTAAGGGGTCTTTGGTTTCTTTTAAACGTAAATGGTCACTTACTGTTTATCATTTTTCCATAAAAATGCCAATAATCAAGATCAATCTTACGTAGGCTTTGTTAACAAGGAAACTTGAACAACCGGTATTTAATATTAAATCTAGTCCGTTTGAATAAAACAATAATATACATGTGGGTACAACAATCCTAACCCAAGTAATGTAGGCGGCCCTAGTTTTCTAGTGAGAGAAACTTCAACTTCTCTCTAAATTTTCTCTCATTCGATCATCGAGGAAGGGTGGTATTAGATCATTTTTTGACCTAGGATCAGCTCTCTACATCTACTTTCCCCCTTTTCTTTCAATATAAATAAGTGGTTTTCACATATATCAAGTTTTTGCTTTGGTGTTTTTTGTGATTTCGTCGTCTAAGTGCGGCGTTGTGTTGTTCGTCGTCTTGTGCGGCGTTTGATTTTGCGTCTTGTCGCGGTGTTCATTTAGTTCTTATTGAAAGATTGACATCAGTCAATTACAAATTCAACCAATAATTTGGGTGTCAACGTTGCAGATCCAGAAGCTGGAGTATTTCGGTGACTTAGGTTTTGTCATATTATTTGTAGGCATTTTTCCGTTGTATGCTATTAACTTGCGTGCTGTGAGTTTGTTCGCAGATTCACTTTTTAGGTTTTTAGCGATGTTTGTATGTGATGTACTTTATCGATTTGAATGAATGAATCCTTATTTATTAATTTTGTTAGATCTGTAGCAACTTAACCTAATAATTTCCCTCTAAAATGCTGCATTAGGTTAGCAGCAATTTAACCTAACAAATTTTATATAAAATGCGGGGCACCAATTTAACCTAACAAATTCTCTCTAAAATGCAGCAATCCCTAATATTTCTCCTCACTGGCGAGCTTTTCATTCCTATCATGCTGTGTCATCGTTTGTATATATTTATTGTTTCTTTAGACATTTTTTTTGACAAGTTGTTGTACACTTATTTAATACGTTTACAAACAGAATACCCTAATTTTCATGTAAACTCGGCTACCCTATTTTTCATGCAAACTCGGCTATATATAGTAAACCCTAAACCGTGTTTCTCTAAAAAAAAAAAACCTAAACCGTGGTAAATTACACAGACAGTAGAAGAATCATATATTTTGGTATTTTGATTTTTGCAAATGGACCGACGTGACCTTACAACTAGTATTCTAATTTAAAATGCATTTTATCGATATGCATATTTTTTTTAGAATTGGAATACCCTTTTTGCGTTTTTTGTTTTTAGTTTGAGATGTTTACACCAATTTTGGCAGTCTTCCTATTTAGTTTTGTCGCAATTTTTTGGTTTATTATCTAAGGATTCAGACTGTGTCATGTAACGTCATGTTTTTTGAACTTAATCTGTATTTTGTTTCGTTCAAAACCTTATTCTGTTGTTGGCCTTTATATCCTATGCATAATTTTATTATTTCTTTCTTTGCGATCAAAGTTGTACAACTGTGAATGAATTTTGAGGTGAGAATCACCTTTCCTTGGATCGGATTGTATATAGAGGAAGGGCAAAGTGATTCTGCAATAGTACTTGATGGTTTTTTGTTTTGTTAAATAAGTAGTCATTTATTTTACTGGTGGTCATTGTTTTTAACTAATAATATCATCATCAATTTAATTGTATTAATAATTATGGAACAACTACTCAAAAAGAATTAATTATGGAACAGAATGTGAAAGCATGTGTTGTTTTATTAGATAGACACCTAAAAATGAATGTTTTTCGAAGCATATAACTTAAGTAATGGTTTTTGGATTGTTATTAATAGTGTTTTTTGAAGCATATAACATACTGAAGCATATATCAGTAATGTTTTTGAATTGTACAATTTAAATCCCACTGTATTTTGCTAATTATCCTTTGGCGCCATGTTGCAGCAACAAAAGTAAGTATTTATGTTATCGTCTCCACAGGGACTGGTGCGATATTCTAAGCCGTTCAACAATCAATATCGTTCTGAGCTAGGGTTGTCGGGTATTTTGTTTCATAAACTATCAACTAA
>Ga0315914_1011503_pt1 | contig 10584 bp, 4 predicted proteins | sample MpolenodulesMG_FD_203920 | JGI IMG/M metagenome (GOLD analysis project Ga0315914, IMG submission 203920) | Medicago polymorpha root nodule microbial communities from Los Angeles, California, United States - elongated nodules | ecosystem: Host-associated > Plants > Roots > Nodule | place: USA... | reverse complement strand
TCCATGCATATATAATATAATATTTCTAACAACTGAATTAAACTCATCAAAACTGTTTACTATTATGTCTCTGAGAAAAAATATTAGCAACCAAAATTTTATTTTCACCTGGCTTTATAAGATAAAGATCTGTCACTGTAGGCTATTGTATATTATAAAAAATATCAATATAATAAGGGTTGTGTTAACCAATATCTTAAGGACAATAGTTAAGGAATCCATAAATATAAGTTTTGTCTTGAAAATACAAGTTGTCACACTTAACTAAGTAATGATTACACTACTTTTTGTTAAAAAGTTGTTTATTTTAGATGTTTAAGTAACTGGTAATCGGAATTCTCCATATAATAATACAAGTTTTTTTTTTTAAAGAAAATAGTACAAGTTTTTTTAATGAATAGTGATTGTACCTGGAACCGAGATTTATACATTGTGACTGTGTCATACGTTTGATTTTGTTTGACTTGTTGTATTTCTTTGTTGACTTGTATATTTACGCTTAGGTCATCTTTTCCTTTTATTAAGAGATACTACTTTACTTCTCTCAAAAAAAACAAGAGATACTACTTTACGTTTGTTTATTAAACATTGATCCAAAAAAACCATTGAATGTTGGCAAAGTAGCATATCTTAATTTTTAAAATAGACGCAACATTTTTTAAGGGGAAATATATGCAACATTAAAAGGCTGTTTGTTCATGTCATTATATTAACAATTCAAAAGGGGCAGAATGTTTTATTGAGTCTCTATCCGAAAAACTTACTAGGATACACATTTAATTCAAGTGTATCCAACAATTAATCAAGCATTAAGCTATGTTTGACAAAAAGCAGCAAGCACATATCGAAGCTAGTTGGCATCAAATATCACATAATGTATGCCTTGTTTCGAATTAAATAAGACTCAATCGGCTAGCAACACTGTATTCAGAAACACATAAGAGTTGCTAACATAATGGTAATATGATAATTTGTAGTCATATAGGATCAACTTATGTAAGAACCTTTTCGGAATCCAGTGATATGTCATTAACCCTTGATGATGAAAGACGCATACTCAACACTCGCTAAATCAATAAGCTCTCCTAAAACTCTAAACAAATTGAGCATTGAAGATTCTTAACTTGTGATCTAAGGACACAAGTTATTTTCTATAATAAATTTAAAAATTATTTGAAGTAAAGTTGATAAAAACATCATCTATAAAGTGGTGAACACAATGGGACCTTTAAAAAAGTTTTGATTTGGTATGTATGCATCATCATCCAAGTATACAATAACATGTCATATTTTTGTATTAATTTATTTAAAAATAAGATCAATATTTGAATGAGTTTTGCTTACCCGATACCGGTACACACCTACCCAACCATACTTCAAATATCTAAGAATTCTCCTTAAAAATTTTGGTAGAGAATCTAAGAATTCCCTTATAAGTTTGTGGCGAAACTAGCACAATTTTTACGATTGGCTAAATATAAAGAAGAAATAAAATATATTTTAAAAACCAACATATTTAAAGGAGGGATATTTTATCTCCAAAAGTAAGTCTAAAGAGTTACTCCACATCTCCACCATTCATATCATATTGATCTAATGGACTAGATTTTGGTCTTATCAATTATCATGTGACCTTATTTTCTTTATCTATTCTCACAATATTTATGGTTTCTTTCTTTTCTTTTCTTTTTTTTTGCAATAATTTACGGTTACCATTTTTTTTAGGGGAAATTTACAGTTACCATTTATTACTCAATCAATATTCATGGTTTGAATATTCTATGTGCAATTTGTTTTTTTTTTTTGGCAAATTTGGTGAAACCATAGACTATTATGGGGTATAATATATGTTACGAATTAGTATAGTTTTTTTTTTCCGAAGGGATGATGAATCAAAAGATGATGCTATCCTATAAATATGATTCTAAATCTCAAAAAATAAAAAATTAACTCAGTTCTAAAACACTGACCTTTTCTCTTAATTTTTTGCAAAAAGACAAATCAAAGCACCACTACACTCTAGTACCATGACTAGCAATTGTGATTTTTTTTACTAATCATTAATTGTGTTTATGAGCATAAATATTGAATGAGTGAAGAAAAGGAAACAATAGATATGGTGAAAATGGTTAAGAAAGATGAGGTCAGATGATAATTGATAAGATTAAAATCTAGTCTATTAGATCAACATGATATGAATGGTGGAGATGTGGAGTAACTCTTTAGACTTACTCTTGGAGTCAAAATATTCCTCCTCTTAAACTTGATCAATAAATAAAATAAATTTGCAATAATTTTCACTTATATTTAATGAAACAACAACGAAGAAACTAAAATCTAACAATGATTATTTATAAAAGTCGGGCTCTATGAAGTTTTAAGAAGTCAAATTTATTTATGATTGACTCTGAATTAAATAGATTATCAATATTTTATTAGCATCATCCCTCTTTCAACCAACAAAATTGTTCAGAGCAGCTAAATAATATATTAATGGGGTAGCTACATATAAAACTATACTAATTATTCAAGGTTTTTTTTCTTTTGGGTAGGGTAGTTAAAGCTACCCCATTCATATGAAGTCAATCAACGCCGTTATAAATAGCGATTTGGCTTTCCTTAAATAGAGCTTAGTGTAGAAAATGAGAGAGGTATATATAAAGATACGGGGGGTGAAGAAAACTCACAGGTGAAAGAGACATACAAATTGTAGGACAAGTAATGTTTAAGGTGCAAAAACAAGAATGGTCGAGTATGAGCTGACTGAAAGTGACAAGAGTGCTTAGCACTTCATAGAATGGATAGATATATGATAAAGTGTATCGACAAGGGAATTAAGTTTCACCATCAACTTAATCAACCAATATAAGGTCAGGAATATTTAGGTTAAGTGTCACTAATCCTTGTTTGAGTTAGTCATTCTTTTCTCAAACCAAACACCCACTTATAAACGGAACAAACTTCTTTTTACGAGGCACAATGTACAAATTAGACTATATAATATGTATTTAGATTTTAGACCATTTTCATACTTAAAAAGTATACTTTTTTTATTTGTGAAAAAAATATATATTACTTGCCTGACTTAAAAAACACTTACATAAGTATTTACATTAACCTCCTTTCAAAAGGATTAGTGGAGCTTAAAATACTGGACATTCATATGATTGTTTTTTTACCACTAGACCAAACTCTTACGGTTAGTAAAAAGTATATAGACTAAACATGATCTATCTAATAATATTAACTTTTTTTTTGAAACGACAAATATTATTAACGCCAACACTCTTAGCAAGACACAAAGAGCAGAAAAAAGAGCTACAAAGATGCCGCATATAGGCAAGCAACCACCCAACAAAAGCACCAAAAGGCCAAACCGGCGACGCCCCAACAAAGAGAAAAATATCAAAAGATATGATGCTGAATCTACTAAACAGCAGGAGATTTCAGTTCCATAGCCCATCTCCAAGAGTCGAAACAAGATTTCAATTAATATCTAATAATATTAACCGGTTATGACTTAAGAGGATGTTGATTAGGTAACTCTCTTTGAGGATCCTTCAATCTACGTTACACAATTTCAAGAGACATGTCACCTAAAATCAAAGGAAGTACGCAGTCTAAATTGATCACAAAGTGATTATGAAAACAAAAATTGATAGCTAATATTTCCCTTTTAGTTCATTATATCTGCATAACAACGTAAGATTAGGTCGTCAACATCGTCTCTATTTCATAAAAGAACTTTTATTATCTTTTTAGGTGTACGAAAGACACATTTATAAAATTAGTGATATTAATTAAATATTTATATACTTAAACCCTAAGTAATACAACTTTTCATATTATATTTTTAGAAATGATGATCTCTACTTAAAATTAGACGAAGATAGAATGGTATGGCATTTCAATCCATGTTTAATTAGATCCACACAATTAGGTATCATTTAGTTTTCAACTTGAATTGTCGTAGTTCTCATCATGTAAGCTAAATAATCTAGAGAACACTAGTGGTGGCGGAAAAAGAAAAAGAAAAAAACCATTATGTGTGCCTTTGAGACTAGAAAAACACATGATCGAATCTATTTTAGCTTTAAATAAATGATTGGATCTATTTTATAACATTTTAACATTTCAATAGTATTTTTTTTTTGTGTAATCATATAAAAAAAAAAACGGAGATAAGATTGGAACCGCGATCATGATAACAAAAAAGTATGAATCTAACCATCGTATCACTTAAAATAATTTAAACTTTTAGGCTTAATTGCATGTTTGATCTCTTATGTATGTTTTAGTTTTCAAGTTGGTCCCTTATGTTTTAAAAATTTCAAGTTGGTCCCTTACGTTTTAAAAGTTTCAAGTTGGTCCAAAACGTTACCCAGGTTAGTCCCTTCCGTCACTTAATGTTTAAAGATTTGGGTTGACAATATGGGTGATAGAACTTAACTTAGATAGAAAATCAGTTTAAAACCTTTTTTAATTTTTTTGGGTTTTGTTAAACTCAATATCATGTCTCGAAAGGGACTAACTTATTCCAACGTGAGTAACGTTTTAGACCAACTTAAAACTTTTAAAACGTAAGGGACAACCTTGAAACATTTAAAACATAAGGGGTCAACTTAAAAACTAAAATAAACATAAGAGATCAAACATGCAATTAAGCCAAACTTTTATTGAATTTAGAATATGTTATAACTCTTTGGTAAAGTTAGAGACCCAATTCTAATTATCTGACTCAAATTTTCTAGGTATTATGGTTATTCAAAAAAAAAATCAAAAAGAGGAACTTTGAAATTAATGGAAAAAGGTATATTCAGCTAAAAAGAAGTCATTAAAAATAGTTCATGTTGAGAGTTACAAGTACTTTTCAGTTTTCATGAACAAATAAGAAAGCAAATGTGTAGGTATATAATTGGTGCTCAATGATAAAGGGTGTAACCTTTCAAGTTTCATCTAATATTGTTAGTGAAAACATGCTTTAACACTTTGTCCTAGAATTTTGCTTTTTGAATACTTTCTTATCTTCTGTCGCGAGTGGATGTGTTGGAAAGATAGCTCCCTTAGTGGTCACACACATGTGAGTTCCACAAACTTCATGACCTTCCTAAGTGATAGAATCAATAATTTAACAGATCTTGCGTAAATCAATGTTGTTAATCTAGGCATATTGTAATGATTTATGAATTGGTCTTGGGAAAGAAAAAAGAATCATCCATATGGAATGAACCTTTCAAACATCATATTGTTTGTTAGAATATTTTAGAAATATTTATGTATCTTGTTTAGTATAATTTTTATATTTGAAATTAACTAATGATCAATAGTTTTATTAGTATATCAAACTTTGCAAAAGGGCTAGTTTCACATAATATAGTGAATCGATATTTGAACAGCTATTGAGAGTACTTACAATTAATAGTTGAATTTGTCTCAAATAAGATTATCTTTAATGAAGAAAACGCGAGGAAAAAATTGCAAGCATAAGAAATGCTGCATCATGCATGTGGTTTTGTAAATTTGGGTCGACATTGAAAACAGGGGCACATATCCACATTCTCAATCACATGGAATGTTGCCAAAAAAATGGAATTAGGTGGACGGTGGACTCATGAAAAAGAATCCATAGATAATGTTCAAGAAAGATTGGAAGCTATATTTCGTTCTTGTAAATTTTTATTATTGCACACTCTTTCCAAATTTGAGCTATTGTTTACGGTGAAATTTTAGAGATTTTAAATTTAGTGATAGTTATAGCTTTTTAGTTTATTTGATCTAGTTATTTAATCTAGTTATGCTCATGTCTTAGTGATACTTGAAAAAAAAATGTCTGATATTTGAAAAAAAGATGGTACCTAGTTAATCCAATAATAAAATAAAGCCTTAAATGTTCTTTTAGTCCCTTATGTATTTAATTGGTATCACTTTGGTCCATTAACTAAAAAAAGATTGTTTGAGTACTTTAAGTTTTTTTTAGTCTCGTTTTGGTCCCTTCTGTCAGGTTTGATAAAAAAACGTTAAGTGTGGACACGTGTAACCTTGTCTTTGGCTCTGAGAATTTTTTTATAAAAAAGAATATTTTTTAATATATATTTTATTTTTTGTAAAAAAATTCCCAGAACCAATGACAAGGTGACACGTGTCACTTTGTCATTGGCTTTGGGTTTTTTTTAAAAAAATATATTTTTAAAAAAAATATTATTTTTTGTAAAAAAAAAAACACAGAGCCAATGACAAGGTGACATGTGTCCAGGAGTTAAATTTTTTTTAAACCCTAACAGAAGGGACCAAAACGAGACTAAAAAAAAACTTAAAGTACTCAAACAATCTTTTTTTTAGTTAGGGGACTAAAGCGATACCTACTAAATACTTAAAGGACCAAAAAAGCATTTAAGCCAAAAATAAAGACTTAATAGGTCATTTGGTCCCCTAATTAATTTTCAATTTTCATTTTGGTCTCATAGTTAATAAAACTCACGTTCCGGTCCCTCAATTATACGTCCGTCAGTCAAATTGGTCATGTTCCGTTAATTTTAACCTTAAATATGTAAGATGGACCAATATTATAGGTGATTTACAATAGACGTTATTAATTTTTTAATTTTAACCATTTGATATATTTTTTAAAATAGGATTCGTTGGATCACATATGTCTATTGTATCATTTGGTGAACCATCAACAACTAATCATTCTCCCCTTTCTTCATCTTTTTACTTCCTCTTCTTCATCAAATTCATCATGTTCTTCATACACCTTCATCAACATACCAAAAAAAAAAAAAAACTGAAATTCATAATCACCTAAAAATTCATTACGCAATTTTTCATCATCCCATCATCAAACAACACAAACTTATTGTTATTATTTAAAAAGAGAGAAAAAAAACTACTCATGAATCTCTTTATCTTCTCTCGGCTCACACTACTCATCTCTTTCTCTCTATCCAAGCTTAGAAAAACAACACACACATTCATTAAGATTCATTTTTCCTCATTCAATTTTAGTTCTTCTTCTCTCTTGTCTCTCTCCTCCCCTAAACCCTTTTACACGAATCCAATTTTATGAATTTGAGGGTTTGGATGTGTTGTTAATCTTCTTCTTCCTTCTGCTACTTCATCTTTATCTGCTTCTTTTTCCTTCTGCTAAAACAATATTTTTTGAATCTTAGAGATCATAGATTTGGAACGAATCTTAGGAATTAAAGAAAAAGATTTACGTTTCTGTATTTTTTTTTGTCGGAAAAGGTTGAATTTTCACTCTAATTCCAGATACCATCTGAGGGTTTTTGTTGTTGGTGATGAATTTTTAGGTTTCTGGGTTTTTTTCTTCTGGAAAAGGTTGAATTTTTACTTGAGTTTTTTTTGTTGTTACTCGATAGGTTGAATTTTTACTCATGTTACTCGAATTCTGGAAAATATTGAATCTGGCAAGTGAAGTGAATTGTATGTCTTCATTCTGGAAAAATTTTGCTGTCTTTTTTGGATCTGCTATGGGAGTTTATGTTGTTCGGCTCCTTCAGATGTTGTTGCAGGTTTCGTACTGATGGTTCGGTAATTAGGGAGGAATTGTGCATAGCTTGATTTTGACTGGTGCTTGGCCTTTGAAATATATATGCCGATTATAACAAAAGAATTCTAAAATTCGAGTAACATGAAGTATTGAATTCTATACCTTTTCCTTTGTGATCTATATGCGCTTCATTCTGGAAAATGTTGAATGTTGTAATTATTCCTGGGGTGAAGTTAGACAATTCATTTTTGTTGACCAAAAATATTGAAAAAAATAATTTTGAAAAAGGTTGAACTTTTTGAACATGATGAAAGATGATGAAGATATGAGGAAGAAGAAGATGGAAGATGATGAAAAGTGAAAAAAAAATTAGGTGCAGATGATTCATTATTAAATAAAATGGACATGCAATCAGATGGTTAAAATTACATCAAAAATACTAAACATAAAAAACTAACGTGCTAAAGAGAAATATTGGTGTCGTAACACGAAGTGAGTGTTTAATACATGTTTAGAATCACAATCACAGTTGATTTTTGCAAAATCACAATAAACCACCTTAGTTTTGTTGTACACCACTAAACCAAATATGCATTTGATAAGGTATATTGTGATTTTAGATATGTTCCTCGTTTAACCGATTTAACAAAGTAAACAAGTGGGTCGTCACCGTTTCAAATAGGGAGTAATGGAGTATGACATTTTAGAGTGATTAAACGTGTAAAGATCTAAACTGCCTTTTGGAAACACGTTAATTCATCTTATTTTTAATAAATTATAAATTCATAGTAAAAAAAATGATTTCCTCCCTATAGAATTTATCATTGAAATATCCAGAAATCTTAGCTCAACTGGTAAAATGCCAAAATTGTTAGGTCGAATGTCATGACCGGGGTTCGAACCCCAGTACCTCCACTTGTGTGTGTGAGTTTATAATGACTTTGTCATTTTGTATATCAAAAAAAAAAAAAGAATTTATCATTGAAATAGCTCTGGGCATATATACTACAAGAAAAAAAGAACATCAACCGATCTAATTTGTTAAATTGGTTAAATGGGAAATCAATTTAAAAAGTAACAATCAGGAGTTATCTCTTGATCACTAACGAACAGGAATTAAGATCCGATGAGAGTATTTTTTGCATTTTGAGGTGTTTGTGAGAAATTGAAGGTGTCTAAAGAGCAATCTTTCATCTTCTAGACACTTTGGCAAGATAACTTTCTTTTGGGCTTTCCATTTGCTTCATGTTGGGCTTATTCCAACTTGACAATTGCTTTTCTGACTATCAATACTTTCTAAAAACACAAGCAAAAGACTAAAATACCTCCGGCGGTAGTTAACTTCCGCTGGCTTATAACTAAAAACACGCCGGCAGTTAACTATCGTATGGTTTTTTGGTCATTTACTTATGTTACTAAGAAACAATGAATGTCAAAAAAGCAATCTTCTTTCAACTTCATGCATGCCCTTGGCTTCTATCCCATCAGAAATATTCGCAATTTTTTCATTATTTTATAAATTCATATTTTAAATACAAAAGGTATAAATATCGAGTATAATAGGTGTGCACTGACAAATAAAATAGGTTTAGACTTTTCATCCAGCAAAAAATCAAAAATACTTTTGTGATTTGACGAATACAAGATGCTCATTGAATCTCTTTTTAAATGTTTTTTCTGGTGTGGTGAGGAAATTAGAAAAATAAATTGGATTAAATATGACGTTGTTTGTTTGGATAAGGAGGTTGGTGGGGTGGAGGTGAGGAGGATGCGGGAGTTTAATATATCTTTGTTAGACAAATGGTTTAAGGTGTTAGGGGGCAAATATGGTATGAAGAGGGTAGAACGAGAGAAGAAGGGCGCATGAATTCTTCGTGGTAGAAGGAGGTTGACATGATTAGGTGAGGAAATTGGTTTGGAATGAGTAGTTGATTTGATGACAATTTGGTGACGGTGGTTGGAAATGATACTAAAATGTTTTTATGGTCGGATATGTGGTTAGAAGGAGGACTATTATGCCATAGGTTGCGCCGCCTTTTTGATGTGGTGGAGAACCGACCAGGGTCAGTTGTTGATATGGGTAGTTTAGGTTGGGAAGTAGGAGGAGATGCTTGGTCTTCGCGTCAGAGGTTACTAGCAAGGGAGAAAGAGGGAGGTGAGTGAGTGTTGTGGATTGTTGTATAATATTTTTTTGTAGGAGAAAGTGGATGACAAATGAGATTGCCAGCTAGACCCTGGTAAAGGATATACAGTCTGTGGGGTATATAATATGTTGGCAAACGTTGATGAGTTGTCTCAATATAAATTCACAAACATATTATGGCAAAAGATAGCTCCTTTAAAGGTGACATTGTTTGGTTCATGGATGTTACAAAACAAGATTTCTATAAAAGATAATTTACAATAACGATGAGTATTTGCGCTAAATAATATTCTTTGTTTGGGTGGGTGCGGCATGGAGGAGATTGTGAATCATCTTTTTCTTAGTTGTTCGGTCTTAGGCGGTCTTTGGCATTTGGTTCTAAAATGGTTAGGGCTTATGTTTGTCCTTACAATATTGTTGAGCATGTTATTCAATTGGGTAACTTAGGAAGGTTTTGGAATAAATTTCAGACTTCTTTGAATCTAATTATTTCATTTATATATGTGAGTTTTTAATGATTATACTCTTATTTCGTATATCCGGGAATAAAAAACACTAAATATTTATATATAAAAAATATTTATTTTTTATAAAGAAAAACTGAAATACACGACAAAAAAGAACACAAACTGTACTTTCGAAAATCCTCAAAACTGGTTTTGTGTGTTCCATTCTATCCGACTAAATTCAAAACATGCAAACTCCATCATTCTCTCTCACCAAAACCTTCTTCCACACACTCTCTTCAACCCACAGTCCCTTTTCCTTTCTATCTCTCTCCCCACCCCTCCCAAAACCATCTTCTAGAACAAGAATCATCACAGTCACAGCCTAGAAACCCAATCACAACAGCAATGGAAGTATAAGAGTGAAGGGAAACAAGGAGAATGTGTGGAGTGTTGATAACGAACTTGCTAAGAAAGAGAAGAAG
>Ga0315914_1011498_pt1 | contig 10587 bp, 6 predicted proteins | sample MpolenodulesMG_FD_203920 | JGI IMG/M metagenome (GOLD analysis project Ga0315914, IMG submission 203920) | Medicago polymorpha root nodule microbial communities from Los Angeles, California, United States - elongated nodules | ecosystem: Host-associated > Plants > Roots > Nodule | place: USA... | reverse complement strand
TAAGTTCTCTCAATTTCTTCCATTACCAAAGTTTTGATGTATAAATGTGCAATTAATGTCTTCAATTCTTGAAATATGTGCATTTATATTATATATTTACTTCAAAACTATAGTAATTGACATTTCCATTTTCTTTAGGAAATGGAGAAGATTTTCACCCAATAAAACAATATCTAATTCTAACTTGTAAACATAAAACTATAATAATTCTAAATATAAACATTAGAGTTTAGAATTACCTGAACATGCAGATAACAATGAACCAATGATCACCGGTCTGCAATTATTCTAATGTGTGTGAGAGAGAAGAGAGAAACTATATTCCACTAGTTGATGAAAACGTGTGTAGTCTTAACATTACAATTACACTATAACTAATGAAAAGAGGTCTGTCCTCTTCTTTAATTGAGTTATATGACGGGACTCACTCATTCCCCATAACAATTCCCATAAAATATCCATCCACATACACCCACTATCACGAGGGCTTAGCAATAATAAAAATCTCAAATTCCATCCAATAATGGTGATCAAATAATTTAGAGTAACAACAATAGATATACATTCCCGTATTTAGACATGTACTTAATCTAAGTATTAGGCAAAATTAAGCCGACTATACTCATTCTTATTTGGAAGTGCACATCTTGATGGATAGCTATTAGATAGAGATTCTTAATAAAAGAGATGTAGTAGTTTAAATGAGGGTGCAAATAGTAGCTATCTAAAAGTTTAGCCTATTCACAAAAAAATTCTATGCTGAAAAAGGCCAAGCATAAGAAGCAAGCTAGACTTGCTTGAATGTTGATTTCTTTCAGGATCCCCCCTAAAGAAATGATTTGAAGACAGTGTTAGCATCTCGTCTCTTGATCTCACGTGCATTATGTTGTGCCTAGTTAGGAGTATTTGTTTGAAATTGGGTAAATCTTTGTTGACCAGTGGTTGATTGGATTGGAACATTTGGACGGTTTACTATCTGATGCTCGTTGGTAAGAATTATGTTAAATAATTTAAAATTGTTTTAACCTCAGAAATTATTTTAACTAATCTAAATTTGTTTGAAGAGAATTGTCCCGCATAAGGGGAGTGGATGACGTCAAATTTAGAGAGTTGGCCGGTGGTAACAACAAATGAAAGATTGACACGTAGCAAAACACTTTATTTGAATTGAATTGAATTTTGTACAGTAAAGGAATGAACAAACGAACGAAGCTTCGTAGAAAAGAAAAGAAAAGAAACGAAAAACGGTCATCGATTCGATTTCATTCCTTCTGTTCTGTAAGTAACCTCTCACTCATCAACATTTCACTTCATTGTTTTTTGGGTTTAATTCCATTCCGTTTATTCATTTTTTACATTTCAATTATCAATAAGATTAAGTGCTTATCATGATCAATGTTATAAACCTTGTTTGGATAAACAACTTAATTAAGTGCTTTAAACATAACTGCTTCTGTATAAGCTATCTCTATAACAAACCATACAATAAACTCAATGCTTTCATATAAGCTATTTTCAGAAGTTATCCCGGAGATTTTATGGAATTTTCATAAGCTCTCTAAGACAGTGTTACAAGTGCTTATACTAGAATATGAGATTAAATTAGCTAATTCTCACAAATTCTGCCCAAAACTTGCACAAGTGCTTATCTCATAAGTCCAAATAAATAGTATGTTCTTCCAAACACATCCTAAGTTATTATTGCTATTAATTTCCATCTACAAATTGAGGTTACCTTAACTATTCAAAGTTCAATTTGATTAACAGTTCTTATCCATGCTGTGATAGTTTCAATTTACTACTGATATATATTCAATAATGGAAATATCTCTTTATGCAGAAAACATATATAGAGGGCATTCAACTACCTTTTGAATTTTGGTTGAGGGATTAATCCACAGTTATTTATAGGTAGAGAAAGATGGTGTGCTGTAGAGGCTTCTGGGAGTGTCTTTTGAAGCTTTTAAACTTCATATTGACCGTGACTGGTTTGGCCATTGTGGGTTATGGGATCTATTTGCTGGTTGGATTCACTAAAGCTTCTGATGACGACACACCGGACATTTCTCCAACGCCAGAGATTTCTCCAGTCAGTGGTGATACTGCTCTAATTCAACTTGGACGGCCAATGCTTATGGCTGTGTCTCTATCCGACAACATTTTCCACAAATTGCCTAAGGCTTGGTATGCTTATTGCTCTTTTCCTGTCATTTTTGGGGCATATCATTGTGTTAGGTTAGGTGTATCATTGATTACTTCTGTGACTCGTAAAAGATTTTGTTTTTTGTTATACTTTGCTGCATCAGTCTGTAATGTGTTATCTAGTTTGACTCTAGTCTAGCTTATATTTATGCTTACGGAAAAAAATTGTCCTCTAAGAGATTGGGATAAATTTCTTCAATAGATCGTAGATTTGTGGCCACTATGTGTGTTTGATGCTGTATTGTTATGCTTGGTTTTTGTCACACGAAAAGGCGTAACTTTTGAAATGGCTAGCTGCCCAATAGATTTGTAGATTTGTGTGGTTAAGTAATAACTAGAGCTTCATTATTTGGAGTTATTGGTGAATTAATCATCATTGTTTCCTTTTGAGTAAGAAAATAAATTTGAAACAAACCTGCTTCATACACTTCCTAGAATGGTACACAAAAAAGTGAATTTGAATTGAACCTTATTTCATCTACACATAGTGTTTCTAAGACCTACAGTCTACATTGATGTATTTGCTTGAGAGAAAGAGAATTACTGATAAAATACCGTATGTAGTAGTTTGTCCTTATAATTGTTATTATTGTAAATTGACGAGGCTTTATGATCCTAAAGCTTTATTTGTTATCGTTCATGAATAACTTTTTACATTTATATTGTAAGCTGTCAATGTTCAACTCATAATATCCATATGAATTGCCTTCCTTTCACTTCGACGTAATTCTTGATATGTATGCATATTGTTTATATAGGATGAAGTTAACGAAAACCATCCAGTACTGTCTCACTCTAATTGCATGTTTCATGTTTGGCAGGTTTATTTACTTGTTTATTGGTGTCGGAACTGTTCTCTTCGTTGTTTCTTGTTTTGGTTGTATTGGAGCTACGACACGGAATGGTTGCTGCCTGATTTGTGTATCCTTATCAAATGTCTTATGCTAAATCCAAAAATATTTCATGGCCACAAAAGTTTCAACTACTGTAAAAAACATGAGTGAAGTTCCTCTTTCACTCTCCATCTGTATGTGACGTTTTGTGTGCATATATACGTGCATTAATCTTAAACGAATTATTGTAAGTTTCCTTAAGTGAACAAAGTATTCAATTTTAGTGGCACTGTTGATCTTGGTAGAGCTGGGATGTGCAGCCTTTCTATTCTTTGACAAAAGCTGGAAAGAAGTAAGTAAAATTCTCCATGGTAATTTATGATCTGAAATTGAAGGTATACGAGTCATCTTACTTTTTTTTTTCCCAGGAAATTCCAACAGATAAAACTGGAGATTTTGATATGATATATGGGTTTCTCAGAGAGAATTGGGATGTTGTGAGATGGGTTGCTCTTGGGATTGTCATCTTTGAGGTAAACAAAAAGTTGTCTGATTGGCATTTAAAAGAAATCAATGTTGTTTTGCATTCATACTTGTGTCTTTGTCCTGCTTGCTGCTAAGGGAATGTATACCATGTTGGCGAGAAGTATAGAAGTACGAAAGACTACCAAAATATCATCCGATGAATATTGGTTGATAAGTACTAGTTTTAACAAACCCGTATGATATTTAGTCAAATAAATAGGTTGTTGAAGATTATGAAAATGACTTAAAAATATGAATTGAAATTTAATAAGATAAGAGAGAGAAAGCAAGATAACCAAAACAATCAGAAAAAAACGTCTAATTATGCAAACCTAGGGCATTCATTTTCACACATGCAATCATTAAGGTATTACTCCGTTTCTCTATAATTTGTGTTTTTCTTATCAAATTTCCATCGCCTACTCTAATACTATTGACACTTAATGTTTGTTCAATGATAATAATATTTTTCAGTCTGACAAGTTTGCTAATAATCAAGAAAAGCATAAAGCACCAACAAGTTTGTTAGTTTGATAATGATTGAAAATGAAGGATTGAGTTTAGCCCACCTTTCCTTACAGTTCCATTATTTCCAGTTGCCAGACAAATAATTAACTAGATAAAGAATGACCAATTCTTACAGATATAGGATCCAAAGGTCAAAATGTAGGACCCACTATAGCGCTATGCTCACTATAGGTTTTGTTGCACATAGTAAAAGAGACAGCCAAACCAAGAACTAAAACCATAAGAAAATCCATGATACAATAAAAAACTAAACTTAGAATTCCTTTTTGAAAGGAATGATATTCAAATACAGTAAAGAAACTATATCTCTCACTTGTAAATGCTGTGGAAATCATATTGGAGTGGGAGAGTGAATCCCAAAGAATACAGGGAAGGCTGGAAGGTGGTATGAAATTGTGTGTTTCATGTTTGAACATTGAAGGAGGCTTTTATAGTTGAAAGGATGAGTATGTTTCCCAAAATAATATCGCAAAAGTAGCATGGGTATTCCAAAAGTAGTATGGTTATGGCTAAAGACTAACATGGTTGTGGCAAAAAATACGATAAACTGTGCTTCAGGATACAAGCATGTGCCATATAGGTGTTATCTTGAATTCTCAAAATATCACACCCTCCTTAATCATACCGAAACCCGAGACAAGCCTTTCTTGCTTTGAAACTTCCAAAAGTGAACCCTTTTATCCAAGTATTTTCAACAACCACTAAGTTCATCAATTCTACAACAATAAGGGTAAATGTAAATGGATCAAAGTTAGAATTAAAAACTTGAACATTAATTAAAATCACCCAAATTTTCTCGCAGAATCGCAGATTAACAATGTGAATGACAACTTGTCAATCTGTGTGCATGTACCGATCGAAGCTCCTAGGATTAAAACCAAGCTTTCAATTTCAATTTGGATTGGGCAATTAATATACTTAGAATGCTTGAAATCTTGATGAGGAGAATGCACCGGTTTTTTTATTGATAGAAAACTTTTGGGAACAGGAAAACAAGGGAAATGAATTGATTGTTAAGACCATCTTGGTCAATAATTTTATTCGAGTAGCTTGACAGTCATAAATGACAATGACACAAAGCCTTTTCCCTTCAGGAGAGGTCGTATATGTGGATCTGTCATTGTCATAATGCTCTATCATGTATTAGTATAAGGAAAGGGTATTCTCTTACGTAGTTTGGAAATATATAGAGAAACCGACAGAAGTACAGGTAAGGAGGCTGGATGTAATAGAAGATAGTCCAATAGCTAGAAATAGAGAGACAATGAACTATAAGTCTCACTAGAAAAGATTTAGAGGTACAATGGTGATCAAGGAAAACGTTGCTAGAATTTCAGTCCTTGACCTGGATTTAGGCATACAATCCACTCCAGTGGCCAACTTTTCACATTTCTATATTGACTAGAAATGAAGTCACGAGGATATACTCGTGGTCGTGGACCATCAAAAGAAGAGAGGTATACTTGTGGGGTCTAATGTAATGAAGGCTTTAAACATTTATGCAATGTAACATGCCTGCCCATTTTCATGTTTGTGAAACATAAAATCTGGTGTGTTCTTATTATATTTTGTCTAAGGAATGTGTATTGAATTGCAGGCTCTTCTTTTCTTGTTAGCCCTTATTGTTAGGGCTGTAAATAGGCCAGCAGATTATGATAGTGATGATGAGCTCATTAATCCAAGGCAGCAAGTTCAGCAGCCATTGCTCAATAATAGACAAGCAGGTCCACCATCAGGTTTACCAGTTGCTGGGACAATGGACCAGCGCCCAAACAGAAATGATGCATGGAGTACACGAATGAGGGAGAAGGTGCAGTCTTTATTTTATTTTTTTTCAGTACACTTTATCTAATATTCTGTTCTGCAGATTTTCATATATTTGTCGTAACAAGTATGCATGCAAAATACATAAGAAGAATTGCATTAGATAGTACTATACTTGTGTGAGTGTGGTGTGTATATGGCTTTGACTTTTGCCTTCCTGTCTTATGCTCCTGTTTCTTTACAATTAAAAGTATGCTCTCACTAGAAGAATATATTTTAATTTGGTATATCTAAGCACTTGGGAAACCCTCCCTTAAAACTTAAAAGCTAGTGATCAGGGAGGGAGAACCAGGCCACTTAAATACTACACCGAGCATCCCATAGTAGACGATGTGGGACATGGGCACCCAATAATAACCAAGTTCCTAGCATGATCATACAACAAGAAGAAATGTTGATATTAGACTTGAAGTAATATAATCTTTGATCATGCAATAAAAAAAAATCTTGATCATTTGGGTTTAGTATATTCAAAGGTTAATTAAGGGTTACTCGGTTAGTTTGTCTAAGTTTTTGAAAAAAATAATTTTCTGGTTCTGTACAAAAAAAAACTATTAAACTTTTATAGATTTTACATAAGGTAGAAATTGTTTTTCATTTGGTTATAATATAATTACGAAAGACACATTTTATATTAGAAAAAGCTGTTACATGCATCTATAGTTTTTTTTAAAGAAAATACTCAAAGTAGCTTTTGATAATAATTTGAAATATGTTATTTGTTTTTCAAATTATTAGCTTTTAAAAAGTTTTTACAAACATTCTAAAAACTTAAAAAAATTTACTCTAATTCCTCCCACTTCCTACACACATAAATGGTCATTTCTTTCAGTCTTTGAGTTTGTTATGCATTTCATTGAGTTTCCTGATTATAGTACAACCGTCATATTTTTGACTACATAGATTAAACAATATCATATCACACCATGAATCATATTTGATGACAGACAATTTAATCTTTCACACTTGAGACTACTTGTACTCAACAAGTAGTTTCCTGACTATAATGTCATTCCATTTTTGAAAGAATATTTCATCAAATGAAATAACATTGTCTTTACATTTTCATGTGAGATTTTATGAAGATTTCAATTCAGACCATTCTGTTGATTTGATGTCTCAATTCTCAAATGGATGGCTAAACACCTTAACCGGAATTTTATGTAATGTTTTTCTGATGCCACAAAAAGCACAAAACAGAATATCCTTTTTACATAACTTTTTACAAAGACATTTTTCATCCAGCTCTGTTATTTAGCAATCTATAGTGTAGATGTATTATTTAGTTAGTCTTTCTGTTTTTCACCACTCTGAATTGTGATCAATATGTTAGGGATGATTAGAGAAATAACACATTATTAGTTTTCTAGTCACATAGCTGATCATGGCTTTGCATGCGATTTTTAGTTTTTTACTGTCTGACAATACTACTCCTCTTTCAGTATGGGCTTGATACTTCAGAATTTACGTACAACCCAGCCGAGTCGCAAAGGTTCCAGCAAGCAAACTCACAGCCAACTGAAGAAAAAAGCCGCTGCACCATCATGTAATCGCTTCATGGCTGCTATTCTAAGCCATGTCACATGGCATTGATAGGTTGGCTTCCATTTATTATTTCTGTGGTCAATGGTGTTGAGACTGGAAGTTTGAGAGAAATATATCTTTTGTGGAGTTTGTGTACAAATCTCACTTTAAAGGGTTATTTCTTGACAATTGACATGACAAAATCTTGTTTATTTTTGTGTTAATATTGTGCTGTGAGAGTGAGACATCATAATTTAATGGGGGCTGTGGCGTTATTTATGTTCATAGTTTAGGATAGTAGTAAAGTCATTAGATGCTGATATCATTGTCTTACTCTTGGTCTTGGAAAGATTTGAGTTAATTTTTCTAGTCTCTGCAGTAACAAAAATCTGGTCCAATTCTAAAAAGCTGGCATTAATTTAGTTTCTTTGATTTCTGTGTTTCCAATTAATTACATCAGACAAATTTTAAATATTAAATGAATCCAACCTTATTTCAAATAGATTAATTCATACATAATGGCAATATAAAACTTCTTTGCACTATCATCTACTCCTAATAATATCATTATCCTCTTGACACGCCATTTTCAAATAAAAATCTTAAAAAGTCCTAATTATATTTTTTCCTTTTGTCGTTTACTTCTGTGTTGGGGTGAGTTTTTCCTTCTATCTTCGTTTGTTCTTTCTGCATTGCCAAAAGATACTAACTGTAGGGACTACATATTTTTATTCAACAGCGGAAATTGAGGATGCAATATAAGGAAACATAACAAAGCATGTTAACCAACGCAATATTACTAACAAATAAAACAGTTTAATAATGTGCGAGTCAATACGATATTTTAATTTGCAACAGGCACACAATTTTTTTTTGAATGAAAAATGGAAAAAGAAAAACTTTGTTCACGTTTTAAAAGACAATGGACTTAACGGGGTAAGATAAATGATGATTTCCATTACTATAGTTTTTATAATAAATAATGATATTAATGTACATATTTCTAAAATATTTGACATTAATTAGACATTTATACATAAAACCGTATAAAAATAGAGATGTCAATTGTTAAAAAAAAAAGAAGATAAGATTAAAGACAGCTAGGCGGTTTTTACCCAAAGTTAAAATGCAAATAACACGTATGGATAATTTTGTTTAAACTGTCAGTGTGGAGACAGGTCCATACTACCTTACCTAGACCCTGCCATCCCTAATGCAAGCTGGGGCTATTTTCAAATTGCAACAAATCAAAATGGGATTGTACCTAGCATAGATTGTTTAGCAGGTAATTAATTTTTTTTAAGGAAGGTAATTATAATAAGCAGTTTGATTATGTTTGGATTTCTAGATTGTAACAATGGGTGAAGAGGTAGTTGATGTTAGGACCACTCAATTAAAATATGTTTCCTGGAAACCAAGGTATATTTGCATGTTGTGATTAAAAAACTTCTTTGGTATTATTAAAAAATAACGTCTATTGCACAATGGATAACGGTAAAATTATTTTTTATTTGCTGTAATAAAATATTTTATTTTCAAATGACAACTTGGAATTCAGTGGTTTTTTTTATTTGGTCAATTCAGTGGGTTTTTTAACTACAAATTATTTTACTTTTAATATGATGAAGACATTTTTAAAGTTTGGTTAAGTATATATCCATCATTCAATTACGTAATGTCATGTATAAAATATCAATATAAAATCAAACTTCAAGATAGTTTAACAATTTTCGGTTCAATATACCGACCTACTAAAACTTTTTTTACATGTATATCCATCAAATAATTCATGTAATGACTACGACAAATTGAGAATCAAAATCTCAACTGTACGACTTTTATCAGTGGCTAATTCATTGACCAAGATCTGCCGTCTAGGTTGTTCTACTACTTAACAATTTATATCGTTCGAATTTACATATTGAAAAGTAGCACCCAGAAATGTTTAGTTGGAAGTTGGAACATGACATTACTTTTATCATATGACAAATCAAATTCGTTATAGTTGACGATGTTATGCCGTCAAATAAGTCTCTTTATGAGTTTGATTAATTAAATATGTTCCATAAGAAGCCTCTCGAGCTTCTTTCGGTTATTATTCTAACTCTAAACACAGCTTCTCTTTCTGCATGCGTACGTGTAGAAGAAATCTTATGCACAAAACTTTACATTCCATAATACTATATATCGTATGTTATTATTATTATTTTCTATATGGATGCGTTCGTCAACCCATTTAATTAATTTTTGCATGAAACCTACACCATATAGCGGTGTCCATGTAGAATATGTGCATGATACATTTTTTTTTGGGTACAATGCATATGGTTGCAATTTATTTAAACTTCCTTCCACTTAGTCTACTAATTTTTTTTATTATATTTAGCTATTTAATTTTGACCATGTATTATGTGATTCTTTATTGCAAGAGGGGGATTAACTAACGTTCACAGACTTATTAGGAATCTATAATGGTGAAGATATAGATCCCCCTTTTTTGTGGATTTTCTTTGCAGTGACAAGTTGGCTGTTGTCACACCTTCATTTCTTGTCTAATCTTTCTTTTCACGTTTGATTTTTTTTTCTTTTTTATTATATTTAAAAGTTTAGGTGAATTTGGGGTCGAATCTCATCAAACACACTTTTGAGTCTTTATATGAGTATTTTTTAAAACCTTCTAAAATTTAATTCGTGTATATTTAAATTAATGGTGAATTTGTTGAAGTTTTAAAGTGTAGTTTTTGTGAAAATCTCAATTGCACATCGTAATTCCACCAAACACCGTCAAATCAAATCAAACATATAATAATTTTGAGAGATTTTAAACCTTTGATAACCTATCACCATCTTTATTCTTTAAATATGCTTAGTTGCTAGCTAGCATCCAAAATACAAACAAATATAGAAGGCATTTTAAAAATATAAAACCATAAAGAATAGAAGAAATAAAATAAAGTTTAGTAGTTAGTTACTAGTGTTATAGATGGTTGACTCACTATACCATGATTGAGTTGTAATTGTGCAAATATCTTAAATTTTATTGCTGTAGACTGTAGTGATCCCGTATTGTCTAATTGTTGCTTTCACTGTCTTAATAATTGTGTAATAACTCATACATTTCTTGAAGAAAAAAACTCCTTGACCAAAAGAA
>Ga0315914_1011495_pt1 | contig 10588 bp, 3 predicted proteins | sample MpolenodulesMG_FD_203920 | JGI IMG/M metagenome (GOLD analysis project Ga0315914, IMG submission 203920) | Medicago polymorpha root nodule microbial communities from Los Angeles, California, United States - elongated nodules | ecosystem: Host-associated > Plants > Roots > Nodule | place: USA... | reverse complement strand
AACCAGAATCTATTTTGCGTTTGTTTATTGTAATGAAATCATTTAAAAATAATAATAATTTAGTTTGTTTAGATACAACTCAATAAAAGGAATTTCTTTTATAGTTATTGAGATGATTTTGTAACAAAAAAATTTCTTTTATATAATTTTTTGTCAAAAAACTATATAAAAGAAATTTTTGTCACAAAATCATCTCAATCTTTTTACAGTTATTTTCTCTCTCTTCAAAATAGGATCTTTTGTTACAAAAGACATAAAAAAGTTAAAATATGTCGATGTCTCAAATGATTAAGATGCAGCAAAATTATATTTTTGTTGGTCATTAACTTTCATAATTAGTCGAGAAAGAAGATATTTTAAAAACCGGATCGGTGATCGACCTAGTAAAGGTATTGAGTCGTTCAATGGTTGAACCGCTTGGTTATTTGCCAAACCAGATGACTAAAATAGATTGAATCGATTATATAACTTGCTTTGTATGAAAAAATTATCTTTATATTAAATTAGATTAAATCGAAAGACTAATTCTCTAAAAGCGTTCTAAACAATTTAATTCTTATAAAATGTGAAAAACAAATATTTAACTTATTGAAGTATTATATAATTTTAATTACAAAAAAATTACATTTTAAAATATTTAGTTGATAAATAAAATATTTGAAGAATTTTGTTAACTAAACATTATAATTTTTAATGTGATAGTTCATGGCGGACATTTATCATAAATCAGATTGTGTTTATTGTATATAAATATATAGGAAGCATTAATGTAATAAAAGGAACTTGCGTTCAATCCTCACCTTTGTCATCTTTGTATAAAATTTAATTCAATTAATTATAAATTTTCTTGTATGTCAAACCAATCTGGTTTTTTAAAACGATCGGTTCTTCAGTTTTGATCCAGTCACACCGGTTTACATCTATTTGAATGCATGATCGATTTGATAGGCAAATTGAACCAGTCATTCCACCGGTTCCCGGTCTAGTTCTTAAATTCATTTAGTAACTGTTGTATATCATACACTAAATAGATAATTGATTTAATAAATCTAAAAAGTACTTCATTCGTTTTAAAATACATGTCACATTTTGACAACGTGCACTATTCACATACCTTGTTTTGACCATACAACTATCATATAAATGAAAATGTTAACATATAAGATGTTGTTTGATTTGTTTCAATGAATATTTTCAAAATATCAATTCTTTTATAATTTTGAATTATAGAAAATTAAATATATTCATGGTCATATTTGTGTTTTAGTATGTGTGAAGTGATTGATTGCGACATGTATTTAGGAGTAGATGGAGTAAATTTTTATTTATAATAATGACAAAAGGGTGTAAGCAACAAAGGGAAGTGAATTCTTTGACTTTAATCTATGAAAGCTTATTTGTTCATAAATTTTGGAGATCCTTTGTTTTTACTTCCAAAAATTATCCAACAACCAGAATAGAGGTTCATCTTAGAACCCTGGCTTAAAAAGATTTAGTTACACATGATAACTAAAGACAAATTACAAACGAAATAAAACATACTCTAGAGAAACTTGGAGCGAGAAGAGAAACTCCTCCCTTGGAAGCTCCTAGTGCTTGCCTTCCACTAGAACGGTTTCGTTATGAATGAGAAATTATGAATGAGATGAGTGGTATTTATAGGGAGAGTTTCCACCTGAAGTTGGGTTCAAAAACCGGGCTTTTGCCACCAAAAAGTAATAAAATTCAGTCTTGGTCCACAAGACAAATTGCTAGGCGCCTAGAACCATGCGTCATGAGCATGAGCATGAGCATGCGCTAGGCGCCCATAAATGCGCATTAGGCGCATGTGAGTGCAGTTCGGGTGCTGAAACACATGTTTCTTTGTCTTTTTGGGTGTTTGCATTCATATAAGATGTCTTGGAACTTGGAAACAAAATTTCTCCCTCTATAATGTTTTCTCAGGCCTCTTGAATCTTCATTCTTTGATATTCTCAAAGTCCTCAAAAAATATTCCGATGTTTTAATTTGTCGATTTGCATGATTTCTTTGTGAATTACATCAAAACACCCTAAAATTGCTATGTTTCGGGAAGAATAGAATTACAGACTCAAATATAGAAAACATTACAAATGTCGCAAAATCATAAGCAATTGATATAATATTCCTCTATTCTGGATGTAAAACCTACTGAAAATTCCTGAAAAGCATTCTAAGAATAACGTAATATGACTTGTCATCAGTCTCCAACTTATCCTTTTCTACAAACTTCTTCAGATTAAACACTTTTTATAAGAAATCTCGTAGGATTTGAGATCTAGGTTGTTACGGTGTTGTAGGTTACTTGTAAGTTTGGTTTCATTCAAGGATCTTGGTGGTGCATCAAGGAATCAAAGCAAAATGAGCTATTTTTCCACCTGCAACGGTAATTGTGGGGGTTGTTTTTCAAACATTCAAGGTTCAAGAGGATCAAAGTGGAGGCATGACAAAGAAGGTTTCCGAATTAGAAGACCGAAGGATTGCATGCAAGCTTGGGGTTCGAACAACTTGTGATTTCTTAGCATATAAAATGGAAGGAATCTTCGTAATCATACATTTGTAAACATTTTCATCATAGTGAAAGCCCATAGAACAATCGTTTTCTTCTACGCATAGAGTACATATCCCTAGCGATGACGAAAAGGGGAAACCTCTTTAAATCTGGTGTTCTTCTTTCCCCCATCCTTTTAAATTCAGCAATCTACTTTGATATACAATGTTTATTGATTAGCTTAGTTACGATATGATAGTTATTGGTTATTTTACTCAAATTTAATTTCAAGTGTTCATTGATTGGGATCAATTTACATTTAATTTAATCACATTACATTATGGAAATTAACATGTCAATAACTCTTGTCATATATCAAAGTTGTTAATCTCTTGTAGTGATTTTCTATTTATCATTAGGTTTGGTTTGATATAGTCATATGTTTTGTGAATTGTAAATAGTATTAACTTTTGATTGATTACTCGATAATTTATAGTTGAACATCTCATTCAAATTGAAATGTTGATTTCACATTGTTTAACTCTTATCATTAGTAGTTTTTACAAAAATCCAGATAGTCATACGTTTTTAAAAGAGGATTTCAAAACCACGTTTTTGCAAACATTTGTAATTGAAGAAGCTATCCACCCACCCACGCTCTCTTACTTCCTCTTGTTACTGTCATATCGGACAACGTGCAGTTCATGTTAAGACGAAACCTCAACGACATACATGATGATAAATTAATACATAATTGTTACAAATATTACATAGAACCCCTTCGATTAATTGATTTTTGTCTTTGAGTTATTTATTTCATAAATTAACAATGAACATAACATATTTTCTCTTCTTTTATTTGATCATCTATTACAACATGCTTGCATTGCTTATTTGTAATTTCTCATATGCTCTATATAATAAGATCATCATTAACTACTTTGCCAACGAGTCAACGACCATCGACAATTGGCTTATAGGTTAACTAAATATTTATATTGTTATAAAATTTCTTTAAACACCCACTAATAGAAAATTAAAATTACTCATATCGAATAAAAGAAATTACTTTATTACATTTGTCATATTATATTCTCACAAAAAAAAAAGATTTTTTATTTATTTTTTCTTTGTTAAATGTAATCTCTTCAAGGTAGCAGCAAACAAACAAGTGTATGTCAAATCTTTTGACAAGAGATAATTAAATCTGTTTTTTAATACTCAAATAACATCGTACTAGTCAGAAAAGGTATGTGAAGGTTCGGGACATGCAAATTTTGACTGTGATTTACGTTGGAAATAGAAAAGGAAACAAATTTTAATCATGGGATATGTGTGAGAAACAAGAGGGATTCATCCATGTTTTTGGACCGATGGACAAAATGGCAAGTGCACAAAATAGTAACAAGTAATAAAGTAGCAAGTTATCGTCTCCACAGAGATTGTCGTTCAACTTAGCAATTAACATAATATATTGAAGTAATAACAGTTAAAGAAATTAACGGGTTGCATGTTTTTTTAATTGTCCTACGCAATGCAAGATTAGGTTGTTTGGTTTAGATGTTTAACGACGATTAAGGTTTCCTTGAATCCCATCAACCTTATTTGTTGGAATTAACTAGGTTTGTTTTTAGTTTATGACCTGCCTTTATTTGTATGACATGACCCCATGATGTAGCAGTGGGAAGTTCGAGAGTAATTAGAAAATTGATCCCACCAAACAAGGTCAACAACAAAGACACCTGCATTGTCAAGCCTATCACCACACATATTATCTTCCCTATAAATGTGAGAGAATCTCGTCTAAAGTTTCTAATGATATTGAAAAAAATTCATTAACAATAAGTTTGGCATGATACAAAAAGTGTTATATTATTCTTCTTCCTCTTCTTTTTCAACAATAAGTATATCCGATGAAATGAACCTATTGGTTAAATATTTTGGTAAATTACCTCGACATTAACCATCTTTGATTTCATTATTGGTATATACCATTGATGTAAGAACCGGAAAATTTTAAACCAAAAGTTTACTCGATAAAAGTCTTTTATATTGGACTTAATTAGAAGTACAAGGTTTTGAAACTAAAATAGAACTTAAATACCATTTGAAGTCCTATTACAATGAGGGAAACGTTAAAATAAAAATGAGAACCCTAAACTCTAGACATTGTGATATGGAGCCGATTGACTTTAAAATAGCTTATACCTGAAAAAGAAAACAACAAAGTGGAATGAGATATTGTGATCTTAATGAGTTCCCAAATTAAGGATAAAGCATATTATTCCACGTTGAAAATATTTATCAAAATATACATTATACAATACGTTTACTTTATTATAGCTCTTTCGTTGATTAAAATATCTACCCTTGCTAATACATTAAAAACTTATTCCATATCAAACATAGGCGAAGGCTACCGTGAGCAAGTGACTTAGGTCTCTCACGGTGCGCGAGTTCCTTTATTGGTTGGATTATGACAGTTCATAGATATTACGGTGTACTACACACACGTAAGCACTCTCTCATTCTGATCATTCTCTTACCTCTCGCACTACAGCTCCTTTGTCTATCATCTTTGCCATCCTAAAAACACCATAAGAGGTTCAGATTCTGGATTATTCACAAACTATTATTTTTCATTACACTCTCAAAAACACCACCGGATTCATTCAAAGAATGAAGATGAAGCATCAATAGAAGATGCATACTACACTTGATTTTTTTCCACTATTTTTGCAGAATCTATTGACTGCATGCCATTAACAAAGATTAAAAGTAGGATTCATTCTCTAAACCTCTCCCCTTTTCACCATGGCTCCTCTCTCTTTCCATAAATTTTCGTTTTCATATTACACTCTTTCAAAAAAAATCTCAATGCTATTTTTCATTGAATCTCTTTTGTTGTTTCTTATTTATTATTTTGCAGGTTAAAATGAATATTTTTAAGGATTTTGTTCAGAAGGGTGGTTCAAAGTTTTTATATTTCTCAAATTCCAATTGCCCTTTTCTTCTTCAATTCTTTTGTCCTAATTTTCATTGCTCACACAGAAAATGGGAACAAAATAAAGCTTCAAAATTATTAAATAAACGAAATCAATAGATTCAATGAGAAGTTCGGCCAAGATAAAATTAATAACTGAACGAAAACCAAATTGTTCAACGAACGATTTCTATGGAAGAACAAAGCCACCAATATTGGTTCTTTTTTACCACTTTCTCTCTCTACAACCATAATAACTATCCTTAAAAAAAACATGGTAACTATTACTGTTTTGTCTCTCTAAATCTGGGTGTGGATGAAGTTTGGAACGACCCACAAGAAAAGAAAATGAGATTTGATGGATAAACAAATATAGATGTGGATGGAAAGACGAAGGTGGTGAAGTCGTCACGTGACAGTGGAGAGACGGAAAGAGAGAGAGAGAGAGAGAGAGAGAGAGAGAGAAACAAAAGGAAGAGGTTAAGTTGAACATAATTTAAATTATAAGGTGCATGAAGTCTATGATGGTCTATTGTCATCCAATGGATAAGATTACTCGCGCACCGTGAGAGACCTAACTCACTTGCTCACGGTAGCCTTCGCCTCAAACATACGAAGTATTTACTTAACTAAAGCGAGCACACTTTCTTTGCGTCTGCCGAAACACTTGCGTGTGGGTACTCAACATGATCCATTTTATCGATGTAATATGCCATAAAGGCTTTGTAAGTGGCACCTCACTGCATGTCTATACAGTAACTAACACCTAATGCTTTCTTCTGTGCTCAAAGAACTGTCTTTACTTATATTTGTACCCCACTTTACCGTGACACTTCCTAATCTATTTAAATATTAAAATATACTTTCTCTGCCTAGGTGTAATTTCCTCAACATAGTAACATCACAAATTTCTTAATTATTGTGTACTTGTATCATGCACATTAGTATCTCATATTTAACCATTATTAACATCCTACCTAGATTAATATTATACATCTAGTAATATAAACATATCATCAACAACTACCTCATGTATTAATCTAAATAACTTGATTAAATATTCTTAATAAACTTTAGAGTTATACTAATTCGATAAGTAAACAAATGCCTATACTTCCAATTACTCATCACTAACTTACGATTGTTTTAAGCTTATCCTTTCATACATCACTCATTTATCATCTTCTAATGAAATATGGTTCTAATGTCTACACTCATGTATTAGTATCATTTCTACATTTAACTAAGATAAAAACTTCATTTAAGATATTTCATGTTGTTTGGTCTAGCGCTCAACTTCTTGCCCCATTTCTTCCTCCTAGTGCCTAAAGCTCAGTGACAAATCCAACATGATTTCTACACACAAAAAAACCTTATATTTGAGGTCTTGTATGACCCTTAGACATATCCCAAAGTAGCCAACACTCATACATAGAAACCATAGTGTTGTCTATTAATATTCAATTAGAGAAATGACACAATTTATAATCTATTTAGATTTTTAAGCATGCAACATGATTCAATATTCGTAAACCAAAACCACAATTCTTAATAATTGAACCCTTAACCTTGTTTATGACGAGCAAGGGAAGGGGAACTCACCTCTTAATATTATAAGATGATGATGCCATATTTAAGCCCTTGGTTTACTCCTAAGCTCTCTTGAATCCTAGCTTTTTCAACCTCTTGCTTTTTTTTTTAATCTTACTCATCTCTTACCCAACCATAACTCTCCTATCTTCTTCATTCTCTTGTTTTTTCTTCCCTTATATGTATATTTTAAACACCTAATTGAATGAATGAGTATAGGATTTTGATTGTATGGCATATTTGATCAAGAAAGTGGAAAAAGAGGTTTTTATCTTATTTCTGTTCTCTTTGATCATACATGAAGGAGAAGGAAGAAAATGAGATATGCTAACTTTTTTGACTAATATATAAATAGTGGACACTTAGACAACGAGTTTACTATAATAACCCTTACCATTATGCTAAGTTACTAAAGTGCTATCACTCCCAAATTTAACTTTATTTGCTAAACACTAAATTAAACCATTTTCAAACGGCTAATACTATTTACTTAGGTACTAACTAGTAGTTTTAGGTTGGGAAGTTGCGATTGGGTTGTCCATAATTTCTTATGTTGTTGTTTTTGAACTCCGGCTAAAATATAGGTTGTTTCGATGTGAAATGTATTATTGATAGACAACAATAAGTATATCAACAATTCTTGGCAGGAAGGGTATCTGTACAAACTCACTCTCATCTTTGAGTATTTGGTATTTAGGCTATGTTTCACTTTCTCTTAATTCAATCTAACTTTATTTATGCGTTTCTTACGAATTTTGGATCGTGTAGATATGTACAGTCGGATTTTAGAGTTGTATATATGTACAGTCAGATTTTAGAGTTGTATATATAATTGATATATTGCAAATAGAATTAGAGTATTTTCTAGTTTTTATTGACGTGTCTTACTTGCGTATAAGTTTCTGTTGTTTTCAGAATTAGAAAAAGTGATAAGGCTGATAGGGCTGCCCATTTGTAGAACTACTGAGAGGGAGAGTGTGATATGTAAATTAAGGAAAGAAGTGACTTCATGACTTAAGATTCATAGATGGGAAAACCTTTAGGAACACTGACCACCATACCTTTGGAAATTTAGGAACGCCAATTTAAGTCTATGTTTCAATTACCACCGAGGAAGTAAGACCCCACACATAAGGATCACCGTGTGACCAGTAGGTGCAACTCAACAGGCGAAGGGATAGACCGAAATCAACCGAGAGAGTAAGACCCCGCACGTAAGGATCACCGTGAGACCAGCAAGTGCAACTTGACAAAACGATTAGGTTATCACGACCCGTCGAACTCATCACTTAGATAGTCTACTTAGAATAACTGAACACAACTTGACTATTAATTAACATTCTGCAACCAAACATACAATTTTGCTCTGTTGCAAACAGATTAACTTTGCAAACTCTAAACACTTAACTTTTTTATATTATTTTGTTCTCAAATAAGTAACGTGAATTGTTTAGACGAAACAACAATCCCTGTGGATATGATACTCTACTTATCATTTTACTACTTGATAAATGATTTGGTACACTTGTCTAATCCGACCATCACACACCTTTATGTTATGATATAAAATATATATATATTTTGAAATATTCTTATTCAGTTACTGCTTGTGAATTATAATTTTAAATTCTTGTGTACTTCCCATGAGTTAGGTTACTTACTTAGATTTTACCTTTGAACGTTGTAAAACTCAATCATTTATTCTCTTCTATTGAGCTATATAACTCAATCCTTATTTTCTTATATTATATATCAAACACCTAGATAAACATATCCACATTATTCCATAGAAAACAATTTTAACAATTTCATAATTTATTTAATATGCTTCTCCTTTATACGTTTTTGGATTTTTTTTATCGTTTGGAGTACCCTTGTACATTTTAACAATTGAACACACACATGCATTTACTTAAAAAAAGAGATATATATATATATAAACACACACTCAATTGAAACTATTTAACATACTTGTAAGGTTATCAAATAAAATGCAAGTTCAGATAATATGAAAGTGTAAGAGAAACCATAAGAGTAACAACATCGCAACAAGAAAAGAAACTGAAAGGTTTATACTAATAAGAGAAATATGATTTTACCTTAACTATATGTCCAATCTGCAATGACCTTTGACGCATCTCACTTTTCCCCAAGGAATAAACGAATATTTTTTATAACAATCGCTAGTTTGTATGCATTCTCCTGTGATGTAAAATAAGAATGAAGAAATATTACTAAAATTGGATTAAAGTTTGTGTATCAAATAAGCAACAAAATGAGAATAAGCATGATAACTGTTAATATTCTTTACGCCATCGGCTACAACAAGACATAGGGAAACAAAAAGGATCACAATATATACAAACTTAAGAGTTTCACCCATTTTTTCACCTTTCCATGTAACAAATATAAAATGGTTTGATCATATTATATAGTAACAAACCTCTTTGTATGTTTACAGTGATATTATTATTATTTTTTTATTTATAATTATGTTGTTGTAAGAAATCCATTTTTTTAATTAGAATAATTATTAAATATCTCTAAAGTATATTGATGAATCATATTTGTCGTTTTGGCTATAATTAAAGTTCATTCTTGTTTAGAAACCTTTCATTATTTATTATATTTCTTATCTAGCCTTTCATAACAAAGAATAGATAGATTATTGATGACATGTCATCTTACGTTAGTATATTTTCAATCATTTTTATTTAGTTCTGATCCAAGTTATAGGAGTTTTAGAACAATTGTCTAAGATTTTTGGGATATTTTTTAATGTTTTCATTTCGAGTCATGTAATTATAGTTTTCTTGAAACGAAGCAGATCTAGGGTGTTTTTGATGTAATTCAAGGAAAAACCATGCAAATCGGCAAGGCAAAACATCTAAGAGGATTTGGGAAGGCAATGAATGGTGATCAAAGAGGTCTCAAAAGACATTACAAAAAGGAGGAATTCTGTTCCAATTCCCAAGCGAAGAAACAAGCGATTACGTGTGAGAAATTGCACTAGTGCACCCCCAGGTGTGAACCATGCGTTTCGGGCACGCAGAATAACACTCATGTGCCCCTAGGTGTTTTTCATGCACCCAAGCACACAAAATAACATATAGGCGCCCTTTGGGTGTGGTATGAGCACCCCAGGCATGTTAATTTCAGGAAATAACTGATTTTTGCAACTTTTTGGTGGAAAAACTGTGGACAACCACTTGAATTAGGGAAACTGTCTTAATTAGGAACAATGTGACTGAACCTACGCACCTAGAATAGTAGAATTACCCTTTTATCCTTGGTAAGGTAGACAAGATGTTGCCCGTTTGTAGAACTACCAATAGGAAGAGTGTCATACCCCAATTGTTGACCTAAGATTATATAGTGGGGTGTATCTTTAATTAATGGGGGTACATAATTGTGTGAACAAAATAGGCACTAGAAAAATATTATTTGGAAATGATAAATTAATTAATTAATTTAATCATTATTTAAAGGTGCTTTCTTTGTCCCCA
>Ga0315914_1011494_pt1 | contig 10588 bp, 10 predicted proteins | sample MpolenodulesMG_FD_203920 | JGI IMG/M metagenome (GOLD analysis project Ga0315914, IMG submission 203920) | Medicago polymorpha root nodule microbial communities from Los Angeles, California, United States - elongated nodules | ecosystem: Host-associated > Plants > Roots > Nodule | place: USA... | reverse complement strand
ATCAATGCTTTGGAAATCCTGGAGTTGGGATAAACTCCATGTATTGGGGTTGAGTAGAAGCGGATGGCCCGTAATTTGGATTTGCAACTCTAATAACTCTAGGAACAGTCGGATTTTGTGGAGTAGGACCCCTCAGTGGTGTTTGTTTATGCATGTCATTTGAAATCACTGGTCCTCTCATGTCATATCTCATTGTAACCATTCTCTGCAAATAAAATCAATGATATCAGTCCTTAAATTATAACAAAATCCATCAAATTAGTCCTCAAATTATGTCAGTAAGTCTCAAATCGATCCATATTTTGGATAAAGTCATACCTGCCTAGAAACTGCATCAGTTACAGGTCCATTATAAGTAGCAACATTCTCTTGTTGCACCTCAGTAGCAACATTCTCAACAACAGTTTCCACACCTGCTACCTTGTACTTGTTCTTTAGGCTCAGTGTCAATCCAATTCTTTGGTCTCCTAGCCACACCTTGCTTTGCACAACTTCTTGAGTTATGTCATATTAGTCCACATCTTCCACATTGAGTGTCATTGGGGGATTTTGAACTCTAGGTGACAAATTATAACATTAGAGTTTCAAATTTATATATTTGGGGAAGAAAGACCCATTAATGAGAAAGAGCCGTTGGGAATTTTCTGAAAATCAATTAAATTGGTCCTTGGCAATTTTCTGAAAATCCATCAATTTGGTCCTTGAAAATTTTCTATAAATCAATCAATTTGATCCCTGCTTACGTGGCATCTGACGTGTTAAGCCTTGTAAGAGGTTAACGTTACATGTCACCTCCATTAACAGACCAACTTAACGGAGGGACCATTTTGATGGACGCTTGTAAAATTCAGGGACTAAATAGCTATTTCGCAAAATTCAGGGACGAATTTGGCCGATTTTTTAAAATTCAAAGACGAATTTGAGGTATTAGTCATAATGAATGTTAAAGGGTAAAAAATGGAATTTAGTTAAACTAATAAGGGTAAAAATGGAGTAAGAATGATAAGCTATAAGCTCAAACGCTACTTGGAATAGTGTCTGAAAAATAGCTAATAAGCTCGTGAAATAAGCTATAAGCTCGTTGTAAAAAACGATTACCAAACAGAGCTTTTTTTGTCAAATGGGCTTATAAGCTATCCGCTATAAGCTCATTCTTTGACATTGCCAAACAGAGCCTTTATCGGGTGAGTGGGAATGTATGATCGCCATCCCGGCAGTGCGGGATTTTTCTCCCCGTCCCCATGGGGAAAATATCTCTGTCTGCGGGGCTCCAAACAGGGCACGAGAATCCCCATATATTGTTGGAAACTGACGTTCCTGCAGGGGAATGATCCACAACCATTTTTGCTGGAAAGTCAACTGTCTTTATCTCCACCTCTCTCTTTGATATATTCTCTCTCGCCCTTATCTTCCTGTGTATACTCATCCTTGTCTTTCCTCGACCTGCCTACAGGCACCGTGCCTTTCACAGAAAAAGGCAGGGAATCCATTTCTATTGCGGCCTACAGAGGATTTGAACAGACGTTGTGGCCTATGGCAGCTGGCACAGAATCTGCCACGTCATAACGCCATTGCGGAGATTTGACAACACTATTTATGCATTGAAAGACATTATGCATTTCTCTTCCTAATCAAAAACACAATATCTACATTTATGGTAATTTACTCATGGCAATATATTCACATAATTGCAGTTTAGCACCATTAAGAAGAAATCTTCACTTGTTAATTCTTCTTGATATTGTAGTAACCACCAAACATGCTATACGTTTGAAAAGATAATCCTGAAAAAATAACAAACACTGACATTTTTAAAGCATGGTGACGACATCTCCATGTTGCAAAGAGATTGGTCCATATCTTCGTCGTTGAACTGTAGCATCCGCCGCCTCTTGGCTTGGGAAGTCTCCCTACCTTCCTCTACTTCCGTTGCTACATCATTTGAATCTGAAATCCACCATTTTTGCATTAGAAGAGGTCAATTAATAATGATGGTAATAATAATAAAAGGAACAGTGTCGTCTATCACAGATCGCGGAAAATAGTAATTTGTTCAAATTTCACTACACAACAGTGCTATAGCGGTGTGCTATTTGACAACATTTTGTAGTTACTACTTATCGCAGAACGATAGTGATTTGTTCAAATTCGGCTACTTATCGCGCCGCCATTTGACAGGACTAAAAAGGAAAAGGATTTATTAAGTTACATATCGAAATACAATGTGAACAAAAATTGTATTCCAAAGAACTGACTTATCCTACCCCCATTGTTGAACATTATATGCCAAATCACCGCACGCTTTAACTGGGGTTGTTTCAGTTTCACTATCAAACATGTATGAAAGATCCTCTCCATTTTGAGGCACGTCAGTCCACATCTCCGAAATTTCTGATACAAAAAACAAATTTTCTCAAACACTACTTTAGGTATAATAGAACAATGAACTTAAAGTCACGCGAAGGGCTTACCGAAGTTTGAAGTCTTCTGAAGACCATAATCCTCTCCATGCCAATTCCATGGCTCCCTAGAAAACCATGTCAATAGAACATCAACATACAAGTAAATGGCATACTTGCTATAATGCACAAACACAAACACATACACATACACGACCCTGACACGCCAATAATTTGAGAAAATGACATAATTGGATAATTGTGGGGATGCCGTATCGACACCAGACACGTCTTCGACAAGTCTCGGTACTACAAAGCATAGTTGTGATGCAGCATTGACAAGTGATTTAAAACACAAGAGAATCACATTACTAACAAACTATTTAGAAGATCTATAACAGGTAGCAACACAAACTAAAAACAAAATTTGTAACATCAAAATCAAATCAACATCATAGACAAAAACAAAAATCAACAACATGAAGCATGAAACTATCCTACAAACATGCGAATTACATTAATACTCATAATTTTTATTTAATATCTATAAATATTATCAATCTAATTATTTTTTATATATTTATCGCAATGTTACATGAACCATGCGAAAGCACAAGTCTTCAACCAGTAAGGAGAAGAAAAAAGAAACAAATTGGTTTTATATTTTACAAAATAACCATTAGACACATAAAAATTAAGAAGATTGTGAGTTTTAAATATGACAATTAAGAAATTTTTCCGGAGTACGATTGTGCTATGTTATGTTAGTAGATTATAAGGCATATCACAACATTGAATAATATAAATTTATAGTTACATACAATCAAGTTTTCTTATTTTAAGAAAGCAATCCAAATCAAATTAAACCACGTATTGATCCAATCTTCGAATTCTATAAATGTTTATCTGAGAATCAATCCAAATAGCTACACAAGCATAAACAATTTGGCTTCATCAGAAAATAGGAACACTTGCGATTTATTTATGTACATTATCCAAATTAGCTTGCTTAACGTGTAGCTAAAGTCAACTAATTGCAAACTCAATAGTGCATCTTGAGTCTTGAAGACTCCATAACTCAACAACAACAATACCGTATTCCACATGAATTTGATTATTAAATAGAACAAAAAAACCTCGTTAAACCAAACTAAATCACAGTATTCTTCAAAAAACACCATACAACAATCTGTTACACATTTATGGCTTTTCTAAGAAAATATCCTTTGTATCAAGAAAAAGTGATAATGATCCTTCTTCAGGACATTATTCAGCTAGTCTTGAAAGATTGGATGCACCAGAAGTTTTTATTTGGTATGATAAGAAAATTCATTGGAGAACTGGTCCATGGAATGGAAGGGTTTTTCTCGGAATACCTGGAATATCAACAGAGTATTTATACGGTTGGCGTTTTGTTCAAGACGATGATGGAACTAATTATATTACTTACAATTTAGCCGGCCAAACTATGTTTGGAATTCTCTCATTGACACCACATGGAACACTTAAGATTGTTGCGTATGTGAATAAAAAGGAATTTCTTAGACTTGAGGTTGATCAAAATGAGTGTGATTTTTATGGAAAATGTGGACCATTTGGGTGTTGTGATAATTCTAGTGTGCCAATTTGTAGTTGTTTTGATGGGTTTGAGCCAAAGAATTCTGTCAAATGGAGTTCAAGGAATTGGACTAATGGCTGTGTGAGGACAGCAGGAATGAACTTAAAGTGTGAGATGATGAAGACCGGATCAAATGAATTTAAACAAGATGGATTTTTGGTGAATCGCAATATGAAAGTTCCTGATTTTGTTGAGAGATCAGATGGTGATCAAGATAACTGTGGAGCAGGTTGTTTGGCAAATTGTTCTTGTTTGGCATATGCATATGATCCTTCTATAGGTTGTATGTATTGGAGTAGCGAGTTAATTGATTTGCAGAAATTTCCTTCTGGAGGAGTTGATCTCTTCATTCGTGTGCCGGCAGAAATTTTGAGTCTTGGGGTTGATAAAAATGAATGTGATTTTTATGGAAAATGTGGGCCATTTGGAAACTGTGATAATTCTAGTATACCAATTTGTAAATGTTTGGAGGGGTTTGAGCCAAAGAATTTGGAGGAGTGGAATTTGACAAATTGGACTAATGGTTGTGTTATGAAGGAAGAATTGAACTTGAAGTGTAAGATTTTGAAGAATGGATCAAATGAAGTTCTACAAGAAGGATTTAAGGTGTACCATAATATGAAAGTTCCTTATTTTGCTGAGAGATCATATGGTAATCAAGATAAATGTGGAACAGATTGTTTGGCAAATTGTTCTTGTTTGGCATATGCATATGATTCTTCTATAGGTTGTGTGCATTGGAGTGGAGACTTAATTGGTTTGCAGAACTTTCCCCATGTAGGAGTTGATCTCTTCATCCGTGTTCCTGTAGAACTTGGTATCTTTTCTCTCTTTCTTGTTAAGCGTTTATTTTTATTTTTATTAACAACGGTGACGCCAATAATCAATCAATTTACAACTCTTCTATATTAGATTTGAACTATTTGTTTTCAATTACTAACTCAAATTTTCATCCCTCTTATCTCACACCTCATGGATAAAGAGTTTTTTTTTTTTCCTTATTAAAAATTTATTAATTTGTGTAAGCTTTTATGCATTCTAATAATCTGAATCACATATTGGTGCAGTTAAAAAGGAAAAGGGTCACAAGAAGGGTTTTTTAATCATATCAATTGCTGGGGGCATAGGAGCATTTACTTTGGTTATATGTGCTTATCTTTTGTGGCGGAGACGTTCTGCTAGGCATAAAGGTAATGTCTCCTGATTTTTATTTGAAGAATGTTATTTGAACAACCATTTTATATGACAACTTGTGAGACAACCAAAATATATAATCGATAATTAGTTGGCCTTTCATCGCCTTCAATGGAACATAGGTCAATGAAAATCAAGTTAAGGCTTGTGCCCATGTACCTACTCTACTGTGAAATTATTGGAAATCCGGTTAAGGACCGTACTCATTTACATACCTACTCTATTGTGAAAAATAGGTTTTTAATAACAACTGTTTTATTATATAATAGTTACAAATTTACAATTACCACGAAAGGTTTCAGGTAATATTTTAACTTTGTACATGAGTAATATAAACCTAAGTTTAATATTAGTTTACCATGTATAAATTTAAATCTCTCACTAGATCCGGGCAATTGGCTTTTCCCTATGAAGCACCGACACGAATACCGGACACAACACAAACACGGATAGATACCGATGCCAATATAGATACAGACGCCGATATGGATATGGATACATATACCAATACCAATACGCCGCCGCCACTAATAATTTGAAAAAATCATATAATTCAGTGTAATTGTATTTGTCGGTGTCAGACACAACACGTGTTGGACACCGGAACTTGTCTAATCTCCGTGAAGTGTATGTGCTTCATACTTCCCTAAACAAAATAGAGAAATGAGACATTCCTGTTCGTCTTACATACACAAGACCTATGATTTAAGATCTAGTTAACTCAATCATTACCTTAGTTTGAGTAGTGAAATCCTTGGATTAACTCCTCTTCCAAGGTGACTCCATTGCTAGACAACTTACAACACTCCTAGGATAACAAATATTCATAAATTTAATTACAAGAACACAAAAATTAAATCTCAAGAACAAAAGATTTAACCCTTACCTAAGTAAGAGAGAACAATTGCACAAACTAAGAGAGATAACTTGGTCCCATTTTTGATACAACATAAGGTAAAATCTTAAAGCAAAATGTCAAAAACTAAATAGAATGAGAAATACAAAGGGGACCTTTTCTTTTAAGGAAGTTGAAAATGGAACTTGAAATCATGTAAAGAGAGAATATTACCTTGAAGAACAACAAAAACAGTCAAATTGAGGTTATAAGGATAACTCGTGACTACAAGAGACAATTCTTGGTGGATTTTCATGGAGAGACATTTGAGAGAATGCATCTGAAAACTTATGTATGCAAGTTCACAACTTTGCCCATGCACTACTTCAAAGAAATGATTTTTTTTCCCTCCCAAATAAAGAAAACCTATAACTTTTTAACCTTCTAATTACCAATTCTAAAGCTTCCAAGAGTCAATATACAAACCTAGTGCCTATACTGCCTTCACAAAATAAAATTCTAAGAACTCAAGATGAATTTTGGGGTGTTATAACCTCCTTTATTTTTTTATTTTTTTAGGAGAACCTCCTTTATTTATTACATACAAAAGTAATTGTTTATGTAGTGGAAGGTGTTGACTTGTTTGGTAAAATAACATTCAAGGATGAAGCATATACATACTTTTTATATTAAAAAAAACTTATGTTTTTGTAAATTTGGAATTTCTTTGATGTTGACCATATATACCCTTCTTAACAATTTTGAAAAAATTTATTTCAGGGAGAAAATGTCAAAACTTGACTACTAGAGAACGTAACCAAATGAAATTGGATGAGCTACCACTATATGATTTTGAAAAGCTTGAAACTGCTACAAACAGTTTTGACGTTGGTAATATGCTTGGAAAAGGAGGCTTTGGCCCTGTATACAAGGTGATTTTGTTTGAGGTTTTATATGCCATTTTTTCTAATAGATATCGTATATATAATATCAAATATTTTTTCACACTATCTAGGGATTATTGGAAGATGACCAAGAAATTGCCGTGAAAAGACTCTCAAAGGCATCAGGACAAGGAATAGAAGAATTCATGAACGAAGTAGTAGTGATTTCTAAACTTCAACATCGCAATCTTGTAAGACTTCTAGGTTGTTGTGTTGAAAGAGGAGAGCAAATGTTGGTTTATGAGTTCATGCCAAATAAAAGTTTGGATGCCTTTCTCTTTGGTTAGTTATTTTGCCTCTTTTCCATTCTAAGCTCTCATTCTTATAATTAACTTGCTGACATAAATTGTTTTTGATATCTTTAACCAGTGTCCTGGGGGTACCGGTTAGCATGACCCATACTTTATAAATCCAAAATTATATTGTATATCCAAATATCTTCTTAGTGTGTTTCATGCTGCTCAATGTTCTTAAAGCACCCAATTTGTCATCACATTAAGGTATTGTTTATGTTTTTTAAGATCCACTGCAAAAGAAAAAGTTAGATTGGAGAAAGCGGTCGAATATAGTTGAAGGAATAGCTCGAGGGATAATGTATCTTCATAGAGACTCGAGACTTAAGATTATACATAGAGATTTAAAAGCAAGCAACGTCTTACTTGATGATGACATGATTCCAAAAATATCAGACTTTGGTTTAACTAGAATTGTTAAAGGTGGAGAAGGTGATGAAGCTAACACAAAAAGGGTTGTTGGAACTTAGTAAGTACTCCTATCTCATTTGACGATATAATGTTAAAATTAATCTTACAAATTAGTGAGTTAGTTATTACATATGTTATTATAATATATATACTCTAAATGTAGTAGTTATATGCCGCTTGAATATGCAATGGGGGACTTTTCTCAGAGAAATCTGATGTATATAGCTTTGGTGTTTTATTGCTAGAGATTGTAAGCGGACGAAGAAATAACAACTTTTATCAAAATGAGGATTCTCTTAGCCTTGTTGGCTTTGTAAGTTTATGTAATCCATGTCTCTATTACTTTATTTGACAAAAAGTTTAGCAATACACATTCATCACTTCATTATTGTCTAAAATTTGTGTGGGTTCCACTATTTTATGTAAATTAGAGTTTCTATATCATGGGATCCATTTTCACAATTGAAGTACGTACACACATTTTAACCAATAATAAAAAGAGTGTTTGAGGCAAATTTAGAAAGAATTTCAATATTATTAGTAATAACTTTATCATTGTTGCAGTGAAGGTGGTGTGTATGAAAGAGAGAGATGGTGGTGAAAGATAGTGGCAAAAAATATAGTGTTGAGTGTGTATGATAAGATTATGTTCTTTATTTGATATGATGGCTAACCTTAACTTTCCCATGGTGGGAAACTTTTAGCCTTTCCCATGTTAAATGTCGCCTTCAACAAATGACATTGAATATACGGTCACCAGCATTCAATTGAAATGTAGTTAAATGTTAGCATTTGGATATGGTGTTGAAAACACTCACAAAATTGAAATTTTCATTGCACATTTGATGTAAAAACTTAACACACGCTTAATTAATCAAATAAATTTGATGTAAAAGCTTGACACACGCTTAATAATCAAATAAAAAACAATAAAATTATTAAAAATTAAACGAATTCAACACCATTTTTTTCAAAGGGAACTAAACACTTCGTCACACATAAAATTAGTTCGGTTTGAAGCGGATCAAGATTAAATTTAATTTGAATCCAAGAATAAGGTTATGTACTTGCATATGGCTCTTGTCGTTGACTATGAGTGCGTTTGTTTCAGCTTTAAAAAAAATTGATTTTGTTTTAAAAGAATTTAGAGATTTTTTTAAAAAAAATATGGAGTTATTTTTGTTTGCCTACTACCAATAAAAATCTATTTTTTTTTTAAAAGAATGAGTTTTAACTTGTTCATGTGTTGCTTAGATATGCATACAACTTTTTCATAATTTTTTGTTGCGAGACATGCAATAGAACCAAATTGATTCGTATGTTTCAATTATAAAAGCTAAGCGCAATCTTAGTAAAATTGCCATATAGATTATAGGGCAACGGGGTGTTGTGAGATTTATAAAAGTAGGGTTAGATGATGTTTACCTACTACCATTAGGACGAGATTTGGATTAGCTACTCTATTAAAAAAAAAACTTTGATTACAACCTTTTGTAATTTAAAGATTGTTTGGGTTTGGGCAGAAATGTATGTAGTGCGCTAGTTGGGTATTTTTAATGATGTGGCACATTGAGTTGGTTTTTCTTTTTTACTTTTTTTAATTAATTTTTTCCGCATGACATTTCTATTATTAAATGAATTAAAAAAATATGTAAAAGTATTTTATCTTTTTTTTAAAAAACAAAAATAAAATTCCCTTCATCCGTCATAAGGTGTCATACTCAAACATGTGTATCGCTATAAACCAGCTCTTCATCTAAACACTTCATCATCATATGGTTTCATGTTTTTTTTTTGAGTAAATATGGTTTCATGTTATTGTCGTGTTTATTTCCCCCACTTTGTACCTTTGGACGCCCTGTCCATGTTTACTATCTTTATTATATAATATATAATATATTTTGTCATTAAAAAGATAATTTTTCATCATCATCATCAATCCTTCTCAATTCTCTATTTTACTCCCACACTTCTCTTTAAACACCAACAACAATCATAACAATTACACAACTTTCAATCTCACTTTCATGTATTCAAAATCGATTTCAGATTCAAATCGATTCTAATTTCACTTGCATTACCACTCTAACCGTTTTGGATAATTTGTGTGGTGGCAATGGGCAATGACAACGGTTTAGAGGTAAAACGGAATAGAGAGAGCAAATGTTGAAGAAAAGGACAAAGAGATAAAGAAAAGTCAAACAATTTCCAACTCTCTAACTATTCATCAATAAAAAAAATTCATAAAAAACAACGCATAATTTTTTACTTCAAGATCTCATATCCTCTATTTGTCCATCGCGTGCGTGCTTCAAACTCTATTCATGCAATAACAACAAAACCCATAAAACTCCAATAACAACAAAATCCAGAAAAATCAACTAAAGTCTTTTTTTTGTGTTCTTCTTTAGTTCAAAATATATGGGTTTGTCTTCTGTGTTTGCATATTGGTCCGAAAAAGAAACAATCACAAATGAAAAAGAAAGGAGACAAAAGAACATGGAAGGTGAAAGAGAGGAGAAAACCATAGAAACTGTATTTACATCGTAACAAATCATGAGTTTATTTAAATAACAACTATTGATTTTTTTTTTTTTTTTGAAGAGGGTAAAATGAAATATATTACCATATAAAAGTGTTATTCCCAGCACAAGGGGTGCCAAGGAAAAACGACAAGGTCTCAACAATATTTACAAAGGGAACCAAAGACAATAAAGATGAACAAAGGAAAGAAACTATTAGCCTATGCTCAATATGGTGAACGGGTTAAGCCACCAGCCATGCAGCTGGAAGGGAAGGGAAGTGTGCTTCGCCTTCAACCACATATAGGAGATGGACTTAATCCGTTCAACCACCTGAAGAGGCGGGCTTTCTTTGCCTTGAAACAGTCTGTT
>Ga0315914_1011493_pt1 | contig 10590 bp, 5 predicted proteins | sample MpolenodulesMG_FD_203920 | JGI IMG/M metagenome (GOLD analysis project Ga0315914, IMG submission 203920) | Medicago polymorpha root nodule microbial communities from Los Angeles, California, United States - elongated nodules | ecosystem: Host-associated > Plants > Roots > Nodule | place: USA... | reverse complement strand
CTCCACCATTAAAATACAACAACCACTTTTCATTATAATTTAATTCTCACTTTCTCTCTCATGATTGATGGTTGAGATTCCACATGAGAAAACTTGAGAGAATTTTCAATGGAGAGAATCCTAATCCATTTCGTAAGGTACTTATTCATTGCGATTCTCAATTGGTTGTTCAAGTGACAACTGATGGTTGCGATTCTTATCATCCCTATGCTAGCATGGTAGAGCTGTGTGAATCTTGAATAAATAAGATTGGAAAGTGAATATTTATCATGACGAATGGAGTTCATAAATATGGTGAGTAGTAGTCATTTTGGTCTTGAATGTGTAATGAATAATCACAATAGTCTTCAATATATCAAAATTTCAAAATAGTTCTTGATTAACATGCACTCCGTTAGTCAAAACAGTTACTAACACTAAAATAATCCCTCGATGCTCATAAAAAATCTTTTCATATAATGATTAATATGACAGTAAGCAAATACTTATAAAGACTGATATGACAATAAGTAAGTGTATTGAGGGACTAATATGACGATTGTAATTAATCATTTTAACGTCAGGGACCACAATGAGAGACTATTTTAGAATTTCAATATATTGAGGGAATATTGTGCCTAATCGTTACACATTCATGGTTCAAAATGACTATTACCCATAAATACGAGCTAGGTGTCAAGGTCTTCGATACTCCTTTAGTTGGGTGTTCACTTTATTTGATGCATGATGTAATGATAGTTAATCTTACTCATAACGTTTGTGGTTAGTTTTTTTTATTATGCATACCCCCTACTTTAAATAAAGAAAGGTTAAAAATAGTTTTAGTCCCTCTAAATATATCAATTTTTAGTCTTAGTCCCTTTAAAACTTTCCTTTAATTTTTGGTTCCTCTAAATTTCCCGATTACAATTTTTTTTCTTTTTTATTTTTACATGATTCATGTTCCAAATGATTTTTTTTATGACATTTATTAATTAGATATTAAAATATCATTATTTTAATAATTTAACTATTTAATATTTAATCTTTATTAACTCATCTATAACTTTAAATTAAAAATTAAATTGTTAAATTTAAGATTAAATATTTAAATGATTAAACTAATGATATTTTATGGTCCTATCAATGATATATCATAAAAAAAAAAAGTTTTTCTAATCACCAAACATGAATCTTTTTCAAAAATAAGGGCTCATATTGAAAACATAAAACTTATAACGATAAAAATCTAAAGAAATATTTTAGAGAGACTAAAATTAAAATCTGTAAAAACAAAATATTGAAAGGAATTTTTAAATAATCATCTGGGGTTACAATCCGAAACGATTTTACTCACGAATTTAAGTCATCGAATATTACAACTAGATCAATTGAACAATTTAGGAACTTATTTAGCAATCACCGTCAAACTTATTAGGTTTACATTTTTTGTGTCATACAAGACTTAAGCTCGACCCAATCTATTTCCATCAAATATATAAAACTATATCTTTTTACAAACAGTTCTTACATAACAGTTTTACCCAAGTCTCGTTCTTTTTGGCAGTTGGGTTTCTTCTCCAGTGATCAAGAAGCGGTTTTCACTCTGTTCTTTTCATCATGTCTGTATGCTCACAGGGCAATAATCTTCAAACAATTCTCCAACCATTGTATAAAGTAACAACTATTTTTTCTTCTCTCTTTTGTTTTTTTTTTTTGCTTACCGTAAATATATTTTTATTGAACAACTTTGATCAATGATGATTATGCATTATGTATAATGATTCAACGCAATGCCTTTTGATTTTTAGTTTACTTCACTTATATCGGTAAAGTTATATTACGGCTTTGTTCGGTAAAAAGTAGCAAATGATATTCATAGATAAACTTCTTAATCACGTTAACCGATTGAATTTGAAGTGTTTAATAAATTAGCAGTTGAACCGACTGATAAAAATAAACGACATTAAAATGTATTTTTAATTAAGATAACGATGATTAAAATAAGAAAGAATTATACGCTATATGTTCAAACGCTACTTGAAATAGAATCTGAAAAAACGTTACATGCCGATTAAAAACACTATAAACTCATGATAGAAGTTCAGTTACCAAAGTTTTGTCATACCACATTTAGAGGAACTTCACAATCTTGATTCTTGAGCATAGAATCGGACCGTTACAAATCTATTCTATTCTGGTCATACGAGCCTATGTGTTATAAGCTATCTGCTATAAGTTAACAGTTTTACCTAGCGGAATAGAAGCTATGTAGCAAGAAAAAAGAAGTTGAAAGGATAAAAATGGATGCATGTTTGTCTTTTTTATATTTTGTTGAAAGTTATCAACTTGCTGTTAACAATCATGGTTCTATATGCTTGGTAGTTGACAGAACTTCAACATTCTCTCGAGTCTGAAAACCCCATCTCAAAGCTTGTCAATTTCCTTGATTCTTTATCGAATGCTGCACTCTCTGATCCATACAATGAACATAAAGAAGTCAGTGCAGTTGAAGCTCTGTCCGAGATTCACCGATATATTTGTTCTCTGTCTCTTGACCAGGCAAGTTTACAGTTTCAGTAATGTTTCATAAGGTATTTGGACACTTTTTAAGTAAGTGTTTATCATATAAGAACTTATGTATACATTTTTTTGTACCACCAAGGAGTTTATCGGTGCAAACTCTGCATGAGCTCTTTATAATTTGTTTATATAAGCGAGCTTATGAAAATAAGCTCAACGCAGTTTCTTAACATGTGATAAGCAATTTTTATCGGCTCTTTTGATTACCTACAAAAGTGTTAGTGACTTTGTGTCATAAGCCCTCAAATAAAGTATTTCAAACCCTCCTATTAACTTCCAAGCTACAATATCATGTAAGTTCTATTGAAGAGAGTGAGCAACTAAGAGTGCCTTATTGATCGTTTGTTTATTTGACAGGAAGTTGTTGACAAGCTTGCCATGGAACTGCCAAAGGCTGTTTCAAAGTTTGCTGGCATTTCAAGTTCTTCTTTGGACATGGCAATTAGCATCATTGATCAGTTTATAGCGAAATGTGGTCCAAAGTACATGCTTTTTATTCTCTGTTATGTGAGTCTCTGTCGTTATTTATGATTAAATGCATACTTCAGTGCTTAAAAGATATACGCAAAATCACGTTAGTCTTCCATTAATTAAATATATCAGATTGGTCCTTGTCCTTCACGGATAATTAAATCCCATCATTTTCATCCTTTTAGGGACTGATTTGATGTCACTGTAACAACTAATTTGATGGCACGAGGCATTAATGAGAGGCTAATTTGATGTATTTCTAAATGGAAGACTTACCAGATGGCACATTTATCTTTGAAGTCCAAAGTGGACGTTTACTGATTTAAATAGATGCTGCTTGTTTATTGATCTGTCCGATATGGCCTTTTGGCTTGACCGGAACATTTATATCTTCAAATATATGTTTGAATACGGCATAGGTAGAGTTGAAGTATGTAGGTTGAGTGAAATGTTTACTCTCTATCCATTGCATATATTTAAAATAAGTACAATTTTTCTTGCAATCATATCACAGTGCCAACGTCATTTAATTTTTATTTATTTTTGGCATATGTCTTGATCTTATGTTTCTGTGAATTTAACTGAAGCAAACATTAGGTGAAGCAAGTAAGGCGACCAGCGCTGCCGCTTACATTATCCCTCCTTTATCAGGGATCTCAAAGGGTAATTTTGCATGAAATTTTTTAATACTGGATATAATGTTTAACTGTAATCTTGGTTTAATAAAGAGAGATGTCAGCAATCACCTTGTCATTTCCTTGCTAGTGTAGGGCGTTGAAGGATGTTGTTCCTTTTCTTCTTTCTTTTTGCATTTAAAACTCATGATTCGATTAATTTTATGGACACCCTTTCAAGCCTGGCTCATTTTGGTTTTAATTCTGAGTTGCATCAAATTGATGATTATACTAATGTGTGTGTGTGTGTGTGTGTGTGTGTATTAATAAAATTGAATACAATATAGCTTTTTTGTTTACTTGGCTTGTTAAGATTCATTGAATACAATATAACCAAATATGATAAGGTCAATTTGAAAGAGATGTATTAAGAGGGATAGGTGCTGTCTATTAAAGTTTGGTCACATGTCTAATTGAATTAATGAAACGTGAGTAATTTCTTACAAGATAATGTTGTTTTGCTTCAGCATTTTGAACTATTCTTTTGAGGCGATTTTTTCTTGGATTGGACTAATCATTTCAATTTTGATTTTATTTGGACTCATAACAAACAAATCAAAGGCAAGGTATTTGTTTGAGTGAAGTAGCATACTGTGGGTGAGAAAAAAATAATATTTCTCTTTACTTTGGGTGAAAAAGCTTAACATACAACGTTAAATATTGCATTTGGATGATATTCAAGTTGTTATTTGATATCTGAGATGAGAGAGCATAAATGAAATATGAATTTCAACCTTCAAATACAATGAGGAATAGACAAATCATATTTTGAAATTGAAAGTTTAAGGTCCAATTGTTTACTGGACTTGTCACTAATGGAGAATTTGTGTAACCACTTTATCTATCAGGTTCAAGTTGAAGCATCTTTGTTGATGAAATACAAAACCAAAATGCTAGTTTTGGGCTGAGAAGTTTTGTCTTGCACTTTCAATGAGTCTCACATAAATTTGGCGAGACCTATATAAATTTCAACCATGGGAAGAGTATTGGAAAGAGAGTGTTGCTAACATTTCTCTTATCTTAATCACAATTCGTTTAACTACATTGTTTTATTTAACTAACTATCAAGAGATAAATCATCTAATGGTGATCTTGCATCTTTTTGTAGATTTCTGTTTTGGTTGATCTTATCCGGAGGGAAATGCACGCAGCAATCTGCAGTTGTATGCCAGTAGTAAAAAATGTCCAACAGATTAAGAACAAAGCACATCCATATATATCGTTTTGGGTTCCCAGTGTCTTTGAGTTGGTGGAGTTAGTACTAAAACCTCCACAAGGGGGATCACCTTCCCTACCTGAGCAGCGTGATGCGGTATTCTTTCTGTTGCATGTGTTCTTTGTAATTTATAAAATCCTGATATCTTCAATATCTTCAAATGCATTTGTTTTGAAGAAGCATTCTGCATCATCCTCTTTATTTTTTGCGGTTATGCACTGATTTGAAAAGAATTTAATTCATAGCATTATGTTTACAACCTGCAGGTGTTGTCAGTTCTCAACTTATACAGATTTGTATTAATGACAGAATCTGCAGGTACGTAACATCAACGGTGGTGAAAACTGCGTTACAATATTTCTTGACAAAAATATATCCAACTTCAAGAGTGGTTTATGAGAAACAAGTATTAAGTTAATGGGCCACTTAAATTGCTAATTGTTCCTAAGCAGAAACATTTTTACCTGGATAGTGGTTTAATAATTAGTAGTAGTATCAAAATTAAAGTATTATTCAGGTTTTGCAATTTATTTTTGTAACAGGAAAGACAAATTACACTAAAATCTTGTCAAGGAGCAATTTACTCAAGGTCTACAACGAATGGCTGCTTCCTTTGCAGACCCGAGTGACAGGTATAATGACAGACAACAAGAGTTCTGTATGCGACCTAAATCCACTTGAAATGGTGCTCTCTCGGTGTATTGAGCTTGTAGAAGAGAAGCTAAATCAAGTCACATAAGCTGTCTTCCTGACCAAAGTATCTTTGAAATATTTTTTGGTACATGTAAGTTTTGAAATATTAAAGTATTAATCATCTCAACGATAAACATATAGTTTCAAATTCAATAGTAATTCACCTTGCAGATGCAGTGAAATTGAGCACATTATTTTGACTTGTGCTTTGAATTTACGCTGTTTTTTAGGAGTTGAACTTTGTGTGAAGTAGCGATTTGCAAGTATATACACCATTTCCTTTTCACCAAAGTCATTAAAATACCTTATTTGAAAGTCGATAAAATATCTGTAAAGGCCATTAAGTGTGGATTAGTAATGAAGAGTTGTTTAGTTTAAGGGGATCATACTATTGTAATTTGTATGCTGTTATTCTTCAACTACTGCATATCTTAACCAAGTTTGCAACTTCACCAAAAGCTTGTACGGTCTTGAGCTAGCAAACATGCCTGGGTTGTGACCATCATATCAAATATACCTCGATACCCCCCTCTTAAAATGACTTGGGTCTAAGGCCATGCAAATACAAGAGGGCCCGACATGTCTAGCTTAAGGTTACATTAGTATAGAGGGCGGGATATTCAAATTGGAAGGTTACAAAAATAACCGCTGGGCAGTTTTTTTGAGGGGGCGGTTCTGGCTTAGGATAAAAGGGGGACTTGGCTTCAGGATAAAGGGATCACTTTTACAAACACCAAGGACATATCGCCCTTGACATGAACGATACCACCAATGATAGGAACGATCGTAATTCTTGCAAGTACAGGTTGCTAAGCTTTTCACTTCCTTGTTGTCCCAAGGATATAAAGCCTTAGCTTCCATAGTTTGAGTTTGTGAACTGGAATGGTTCACGCACTCACTTATCCTATAGTGATCAATATCTATTATCCTACTTGCAAGTGTATGTCCCATTGGTTTTTTGTGTCAAATATCGGGCTGCATGCATTTGAATGTAAGTTGTAACCTGCTTCTTCGTTTGATAGCAACATTAGTCGGTTGTACATGATTTTTATGCATTATGTATCTATTGTTACTTTCTAACATTAATTATGAAGTTAGTTACTGTATCTGTATAATATCTATCTATTTACATAATATATTGCCTCACTCCAATTTTCGTCATAGAACATAGCCTTCCTGCCACTATATAAATCAATGTTTACTCAGGGCCGACCCATGGATCAAACAACCCAAGCTAGGTTTTTAGGCATCAAAGTTTTAGGAAAAAAAAAAATTATTTTATTTATAAATATGTTATGACATTGACATGGGTGGTCAAGGCGAGGGCTTGATAACTTCTTTGACATGGGTAGAGGCAACAACATTTGATATCTTTTAAGTCTTGTGTTATTTAGAAGACCTAATTATAAAATTTGATTTAAGCCTTTAATCGTGTTGGGTTGACCCTTGTTTTTTACATTAAAACTACTTTTAGAATAAAAAATAATTTAATCTTATTATTTTCCCTCCCAATAGATTTACTTTATACGACATAATAAGATTAAATTAGCCAACAAAATTAATAATTTTATCTATTTATTTTCTTCATGTTATGTTTAATTTTCAAAATTCTCATCCCGAGTCTTTCTCTTTCGAGTACATTAACGTAAACTTTGATTGCGTATTATAAATTTTGAGTTTTTTGAAATTGAGTAAATAGACAATTACCTCCTGAAATTGTAAGTTTCGTCAATTACCCCTTGAAATTAACAAAACTTCAATTACCTCATGAAATTTCACAACGTTAATCAATTTACCTCCTCCGTCAAATTTTTCTGTTAGTGAACATGACATTTTGCAAATACCCCCCCTGAAGTTTTGCACTTGCGTGCAAAATGCCCTCTGAACTTAAAATTTTATATTATTTTTTTCTTAAAGGCAAACAATTAACAGTTAAATATTAAAGCTAACTATTAATTTTGGAGTTTGGGAAAACTACATGCATATATACATCAAAATAGGCTTGTACCTCTTTGCTTTTCCCATATTTTTTTGGCAAAAATACATTTTTAGTCCCTTAACTTAATATCAAGTAACAGTTTGGTCCTTTATCTTTTTTTCATTTCAATTTGGTCCTTTTTGTCCATTTTCAAGCTTTAAATCTAATATTCTTATGCAAACATAGACGAGGATCATAGATTTGAATGATGAAAGACTATAAGAAAATAAAATCATGAATTTTAAGCTTTAAAATCCATATGAAAATCGACAAAAAGGACCAAATTGAAATGAAAAAAAGATAAAGGACCAAACTGTTACCTGAGATTAAGTTAGGGGACTAAAAGTGTAATTTTGCCTTTTTTTTTTTAAAAAAAAAAAACAGAGAAGGGAAATATGTGTATTTTTTAAAGTGACAATAATGGTTATTTTTACAACGGACATGAGAGAATTTCAAGGGGGGTAATTGAAGCTTTGTTAATTTCAGAGGGGTAATTGACAAAACTTCCAATTTCAAGGGGGTAATTGTTTATTTACTATTTTTAAATTTTACCCAAACTCCTTCAAATATGTTTATTCAAATTTAGTTCGGGTATATTTGCATCAACTCAGTTTAAGTATATTTACATAAGCTTAAATTAAGTACTCTTGTAATCCTAAGTTTTTTTGATCTTAAACTCATTTTAAGTATGTTTACTTAAATGTAATGTTATACGCTTATAAATTTCGAGTTTCGAGATCTTACGTAAATTTAGTTTAAATACGTTTATGTTTCATGTAAACCGAGTACAAATGCTTTTATATAAACTTAATTATTTCTTGCAAGTACAACTCATATATAAAGAAGAAGAAAAATCTGAGAGACATTTGAGATGTTGGGGTGCGAGCTTAAACCCACAATTTTCTTTCCATTTTTGAGTATTTAGTACAAGTGAGTTTCGCTACTAAGTTACTTAGTGATGTTTTCAAAATTTGGAAATGTTTCAAGATCCAATTTGATTTCTCACAATTTTATTACGACCAATAATAAAATCAAACATATTTTCTGTTGTTTCTGAGCCGTTAGATGAGAAACTGGAGAGATGGAAGAATATAAATAGATGAGTGATTGTTGGCGCAAGAGGTTAGGAGATTATGCAGCGTTGATGAAGTAGAACGTTGAGTTTTCATGGATGTGGTTGTGAGTTACTGAGTGAGTTACTCGGTGGTGACTCGGTTTCTTCCAGAACATAAATAGCAGGAGGGGACCCATATCCGTATCCGTAGTCTTGTATGTCGATATCCTCCTTAGAGACCGAAACAGCTTCGTTTCTGGATTCTGAAGCTCACACTAATCTTCAAAGAATACTCCGATCATGCCCTAAAGTACCATCTTTTTTTTCTCTATTTTTTTTTGCTTACTGTAAATATTCTTTTATATTCAACTGTAAAGTATGAATTTGAAGGTAAACTCATATAAGTCAGTTCAAATAGATCCTTACTGTGCAATGTGTCAAGAAAAAAAGTTGAAAGGATAAAAATGGGTGATTAACTTGCTGTTGATAGTGATGATTATTTTATATGCTTTGTAGTTGGATGAAGTTGGAGACTCCCATGAGTATGAAAACACGTTCTCAGAGCTTTTTAATTTCCTTGATTCTTTATTGGATGCTGCTCTTTCTGATCCAGACAATGAACATAAGGAGAACCATGCATTTGAAGCTCTGTCCGAGATTCATCGATACATTTGCTCCCCGTCACTTGACCAGGCGAGTTAACTCTTTTCTTTCATTTTTTCATAATCATTTCACTGATTCATAATGTAGGAGGTGTTTGGACACTTATTCAATAAGTAGTTATTATTGAAGAGTTTATGGATTTGGATCCATTGCGGTTGAGAAACCACGCAGTTACACTCTGTACTTAATCTCAGCCATTGATTCATTACAAATCATCTCATCCATCAATTTTAAATCGGATGGTCGAGGTGAGTAACTGAGGCACACAATTACTGCACCAAATCCATTTCCATAGTTTGGATGTAAATTGTTTGTATAAGCTATTTTGAAGAGCTTATAAAAATAATTCAAAGCAGCTTGTTAGCATGTCATAAGCTATTTTTATCAGTTCTTCTGATGACCTACACAAGTGTTTGTGTAATAAGCCCAAATAAAGTATTTCAAACGCCCCTATAGACTTAGAAAATAGAAATCAAACATCATAGAGACATGTCTTCTTTCAATTCCACAGTATCATGTAAGTTATATTGAAGAGTTAGTGATTATTTATTGATTTGACAGGAAGTTGTTGATGCTCTTTCCTTTGAAGTGCCAAAGGCTGTTTCAAAGTTTGCTGGCATTTCAAGCAAATTTTCGGACATGGCAGTTAGCATCATTGATCTGTTCATAGCAAAATGTGGTCCAAGGGATATGCTTTCAATTCTCTGTGATGTGAGTCTATATCTTTATCTATGATTAAATGTATACTTCAGTGTTTAGAAGATATATGTGAAATTGCATTAGTCCTTCATTAATTAAAGATATCTAATTGGTCCTTTACTGATAATTAAACTGTTGCATACCAGAAGTAATACAACGTACAAAATATAGAAAAAAGAAATTAAAATGCACAAATACTGTAATAAATTGATGATGAAAAATGACAATGCAGTAGGGAAGAAGATCCCTAACTACCCACAAAGCACCGCTCCTTCAGAGAAAGGACTTTCTCTGCCCAAACCTTCTAAGGTCGTAACTGAAAAGTGATGAATCCTCCTCCATTGCTATCCCTATCCTTCATATAACTGTCATTCCCCTCTAATAAACTAGCCACATCAGCAAATGTAACCCACTCCCCTATTTAGTTCATTAGTTGGGCTTACACCCAAACCAAGTACCTAACATAAAATCCCATCAGTTTCATCCTTTTAGGGACCGATATGATATCACTGTAAGAACTAACTTGATGGCATTATTGAGGGAATAGTTTGATGCATTTCTAAATGAACCAACAACCTGA